>WBZX01000010.1_pt1 | contig 133207 bp, 110 predicted proteins | sample 5204211 | NCBI WGS metagenome assembly WBZX01 (sample SAMN12344362, study PRJNA552823) | activated sludge metagenome | biome: Activated sludge suspended growth; feature: Nitrification reactor; material: Wastewater; isolation source: activated sludge from nitrification reactor of wastewater... | reverse complement strand
AAAAGCTCCGGTCAGGAAGGGCGTATCTGCCTATGGGACCTGGCCAAGCCAGCTAAAGCCGGTGTCACGCAAGTAGGTGGTACTGCTCTTGCAGCTCATCCGAGTGGCAAACAGTTAGCCGTTGCTACCTTGACAGAGTCTATTTGCCTGTATTCACTTCCTGATCTGCGTTTGGAATTGGAACTACAAGGCCACCTCGGCCTGGTAACCGCACTCGCCTACACCAGCGATGGCACCAAGCTCCTCAGTTCCGGCGACGATGGTACGGTTCGAGTCTGGGATGTAGCCAGTGGCAACGAATTACAAACCTGCGAGACCGATGTTTCGATCCGCGACCTGAGTATATCCCCCGATGGACGGTTTGTGTACACTGCTAACGCCAACGCCACGGCATACGTGATTGATTTGAAACGGGATTAATAGAGATCCTCGTTCCCAACCTCCGGCTGGGGAACGCACTGATTGCCAGCTTCTGGCTGGCAGCGGCGAAGAGATGTCACTACTTCGCTGCAGTAAGTTCGCAACGACTATTCCACATACAGAAACCGATTGGTACACAGCAGCACCTGGCAGTAGTTCGCCAGGGCTTGCATATGGGCAGCGGTCGGGGTCTTCTTCACGATGGCCTTCCACTTGGCATCGCCGTTAGTGGTGTACCACTCGGTTTGCTGTTTCAGGAACGATGTTGCCTGCTTCACCTGGGCTTCGCTGGCAGCCTGGCTGAAGAGTAGTTGATACGCCAACTGCACACGTGCTGGTTCATCCTTGCCATCCTTCATCAGCCGCTCGGCTAACTGGCTGGCGCGTTCCTGCACCGTCTTGTCGTTCAGGAAGAAGAGCGCCTGCGGGGCTACCGTCGAACAACGGCGGGCATCGACGTTCGGCACCATCACCGGGAAGTCGAAGGTCTCCAGCATACTGAGTGGCAACCGGCGGCGGGTCTGCAGGTAGATGCTGCGCCGCTGGGCCTGATCGCCTACGGTTTTTAGTGCCCCGGTAAACAGGCCACTCGGGTCGATCATACGGGTGCCGATCACTGCTTTGCCATCGAAGTCTTCCGTGACTGCTACCGATGGGCCAAAGATGTCGTTCGTCAAATATCCCGAGACAGATAGCAAAGCATCACGCACTTCTTCTGCCTCGAGACGACGAACACTCATGCGGGCCAGCAGTCGATTTTCGGGATCGAGTCGATCCAGCAACTCCGACCGTTTCGATTGCTGGCGATAGGTCGTCGAAAGCACGATCATCTCGTGGAGCCGTTTCAGCTTCCAGCCATGCTCCATGAAATCGCGGGCGAGCCAATCGAGGAGTTCGGGATGGCTAGGCTTCTCGCCGAGGTTGCCGAAGTCGCCTGGCGTATTGACGAGCCCTTTGCCGAAATGATGCAGCCAGACCCGGTTGACAATCACGCGGGCCACCAGTGGATGATTTCCATCGGTGATGCGTTTCGCCAGTGCTAGCCGTCGGCCGGTGGTAGGCAGGCTGGCATCATTCAACGGAATGTCAGAGCTGGGCCGATGCAGCGACAGGATCGACAGGTCGCCAGGCTTCACTTCAGCCTTGAGTTGTAGATGATCGCCACGGTGGAAGACTTTGCTCACCGGCTTGGAATCATTGGCTTCGATCAGGCAATGCAGGCCATCCTTCTTCGGCTTGGTGCCTCGCAACTTGGCCACTTCCGCTTCCAGCTTCTGGAACTTGTTGTGGGCCACCTTGTCGTACTCAACGAAGAAACCCTTGATGAAGGACAGGTTCTTCACGTTCGGATACTTCTTGAGGAGCGCCACCTGTTCCGGCGTGCGTTCCTTCTCCTTGACCTCGATCGCGGCTTTGGCCGGAGCACGGTCAGCTTCGGGAAGCTTCTTCAGTTCGCGGTCGAAGATCTCCTGAGCTGTTTTGAGCTTGTCGTCGTCGATAGCCTTGTCCCGTTTCTTTGCTTCGGCTTCGATCTCCTCCGCCTTCGCACGGGCTTGCTCATCGGTCACATCGACGAACCGCTCCTGAGGCTTCTTCCATTTCTGCCAATCGAGTGCGGGATCGAAGACCGCCCGGAAGCGGTAGTAGTCGCGAATCGAGATGGGATCATAGCGGTGATCGTGACACTGGGCACAGCCTACGGTTACTCCAAAGAGAGACGAACTGACGACTTTGATCGTTTCCGCCACTGCCTGGTTCCGTTCTGCCGGGCTGTTTTCCATCTGGGTACCATCGGGAGCCATCCGAAGGAAGCCGGTGGCGATCAGCTTCTCCTGCACGTTCGCATCGCTGAGTTTGAGCGGCTTCTGCACCATCTCATCGCCGGCAAGTTGTTCCTGGATGAACAGGTCGAAAGGCTTATCGTCGTTAAGACTCCTGATGACATAGTCGCGATACTTCCAGGCATGTTCACGCAGCCCTTCGTCACCGGGCGTGCCCTCGCTCTCGCTGTAGCCTGCGACATCCAGCCAATGCCTGCCCCAGCGTTCACCATAGTGAGGCGAAGCCAGAAGCCGCTTGATGAGCTTTTCGTAAGCTTGTGGCGAAGCGTCATCCACGAACTGCTGCACTTCCTCAGGCGTCGGAGGCAAGCCCAGCAGATCAAACGTCATTCGACGGATGTAGGTGCGACGATCTGCATCTGGTGAAAACAGCAGCGACTGGGTCTGCAACTTCTGAGCGATGAAGGCATCGACATGCGTCCGTGTCTGATATCGCCCCGGCACCATCGGCACCGCTGGTTTGCCAATAGGCTGCCAGGCCCAATGTTGACGTTCCTCTTCGGTGATCTGCATATCAGCCGGGTCGGCTGGTTCCGGTCGAAGGGTCTTCGCCCCGGTTTCGATCCACTTCCTGATGAGTGTTTTCTCCGCTGCTGAGAGCTTCTTCGTCGCCTCCGGCATCTCGTCACTCTCGATGCGGTGCCAGAGGTGACTCTTCTCCAGGTTCGATGCGATGAGGGCTGGCCCGTGCTTGCCACCCTTCTTCATTAGCGAAGGCAGACGGACATCCAGCTGCCCTTTGGGTTTATCATCTTCACCATGACAGTAGAAACAGTGGGCCTTCAGGATCGGGCGGATGTGCTTCTCAAACGTAATCTCCTCCGCCGCGGTGTACGCAGGGAGTACGAACCAGAAAGCCAGGGAGAGGTAGGTACGCATCATGGTGGGGAAGGCAGAGGAGCGTATCTCACAGTATCGGCCGAAGGCATTGGCCGAGGTTACCGTGATTCGCGTGTTCCAGTCTACCCGCTGGATGTGGGGTGTGCAAGCAACGAAGGAAGGGATTGTGATGTGCCATTCAGGTCGATGAGAAGGAGATGCTACAGAGCTGAACGTCGATTACCCGAATGCTTTTTGTGCAACAAAATCAAGGACCGTTTCGAACTCCGTCTGTACCAGACCTCCATCAGTATTCCAATAACTGACTTGCTCACTGGCAATCGCATTCTTAACAGTCAGGACATAGTTGCCTCCGCAATAATCATCCGAGATCGGTAGCAGGTCGTTGGGTAAATAGGAACTGGCACGCGCCGCTTGAATGGGAAGATACAAATCACTGCTGGGATCTGCTGAAAATACTGTCAATGAGTAAAAGTCTCCTCCACCATACTCCCGAAGGAAATCTTTATAACTGCCTGGCAAACTGATGCCTAACAATTCCTCCACGGAATGTAACTGCTTGACTGACGCAGGTTTATCGGGAGTGGACATTAACAGCAACTTGGGCATCTTATTTCGATAGTGAGAGTCCAGTTGTCCGAACTCATCGATCCTCATTGTTATGCCCTTCAGAAAGACATTGCAGTACAAACGTATCACCCAGTTATTATAGAACGATGTGCCACACTCCAGCCTATACTCCAGATGGGGTGTGGCTTGTTGGGCAGTAGTTTAGGTACAATTGTTGGACCGCACTCAATCTGATTGCAGTCGCAGTCTTCAGAGGATTAAATACCAGAAACTAGCGGACCCTAACCATGCGCAACATCTGTTTCTCTGCAGCCATGAGTCTCGATGGGTTTATTGCAGGCCCCAAGGGGGAGCACGATTGGATCGTGATGGACCCGGAGATCGACTTCATGGCCATGATGTCGCGGTTTGATACGGTGCTGATGGGCCGTAAGACGTTTGAAGCGAGCCGGGCCATGCAGGGAAGTGGTGGGATGCCGGGCGTAACATCTATTGTGATTTCCACCACCCTGAAGCCAACAGACTATCCCGAAGTCACCATCTGGAACGATGACCTGGTGAAGAAACTCACCACACTCCGCAAATCTCCCGGGAAAGACATCTGGCTCTTCGGTGGTGGCGCACTGCTTCGTTCGCTGATCGAACTCAAACAGGTACAGCGGATCGAACTGGCCATCGTGCCGGTACTGCTCGGCACAGGCATCCCACTGCTTCCCGGGCTGGGCAAGTATTGTAAGCTCAAGCTGCTGCAAGCAAAGACCTATCAGAAAACGGGAACGCAGTCGCTGGAGTATGAAGTCAAAACCAAGTGATGGCCATCACTTCAATCGCAGCTTCCTCCGCACCCCCACTGCTTTCAAAAAGACATCGCCCTGTACTCCGCCTTCAGGCAACTCGACCAGGGCATTCACGTTCCAGTTCAGGCCGATTTCGTTCGGCTGTTCCAGTTCGCTGTGAACGACGAAGCCGGCAGACCCGAGATTCCAATCGACGAAGATGAAGCCCTCCACTGGTCCGGTAAAGGCTTCCTTGTTCCCCAGAATCTTCTTGCCGGTGAAGTGTTCGAAGATGTTGCCACCACCACCATCTTGACGCTGGCTACCACTGGAGATGCGAACCTGCAGACCGCCATTGGTCTCAAACGTCATGTCGCTAGCATACTCCTTCAGCGTACCCTCGGAGGACCATGCCTTGGCGCCACTATTGTTCGCTTTGTTGGGGCCCAGGTAATCCCTCAAATCTACCTTCGCTTCCTGCTGCGGAGGCTGATAACTCATCTGGAAGTTGCCTGTTTCGGAAAGATCATCCTGGATGTACATGGCATTCTTCGTAGCGCCGTTGACTTCGATTTGGACATGTCCCTGGGTGAGAGAGATACGTTGCCTGACGCCCTGGAAGTGACGGTCGACATCCGAGTAAGGCACCTTGAGCCGAAGCAGCAGATACTTGCCCTGGGGGTTCGGCCGAGTGACCACCACTTGCCGTGGCCCCGGAATGCACAGTGCAGCCGTATCTGAGTTCAGCACCCGCAGTGCTGCATTGTTGTAGCCCATCGAGTTGACAGCAGTGAAGGCATCAACGATCTGTGCCTCGGGCGTACTCGAGAACATCTTACCCCAGGGGATAAACACCACGAGTGCTGTGATGAGACAGACGACGAACAAGAGCATACCACCGATGCCAAAGTAGATGAGCCGTTTGTTGTCTGCTTCCTTCTTCTTCTTTTTCTTCTTCTTCACCGGTGTGATGGGTTCATCATCATCAACGACTTCTGGTTTGGAAGGAGTGGAGGTGGGCTTTGAAGCTTTGGTAGGAGGTGGAGTTGCCATCGCTGCCCGCTGAACTGGCGGATTGCTGGGCCGCGAAGCAGGCTTGGGCACGCTCACCGGCTTGGCCATCGCATCGGTTTTGACAGGCCTGACTGCAATCGTCGATTCCGCCACGCCACTGCCAGGTCGTGGAGAAGGAGTACCAGGTACCACCATCGTGAACTTGCAAGCCGGGCAGCGAACCTGCTGTCCACCCGTCACCTGGTCAGGCAGCGTTAAACTCTGACGACACGCCGAGCACGACACAACACGAGGCATGGCAGGGGGCTCCAATGCAGTAGTGAGCTACACGATACCGCAGCCCGAAGCCAGTAGCAAGAGTCTTGTCGTGCTGGAGTACCGCCTTCAGGCGGCAAGCGGCTGCAACATCAGAATGAATCAACCGCCATACTCCATCGATTGCAGCCCCCTCATCCCCAGCCCTTCTCCCTCGGAGGGGAGAAGGAAGCCAGAAACGAAAACAGGAGCCGACAAGTCGGCTCCTGTTATCAAGTGTTAGTTACTACTAGTTGCCGTCTTTCTTGGCGGCACGACGGGGATAGGCGGGGCGCTGGTCAACCTTCTTGGGGTTCTTTTCCAGGGCTTCCAGCACGAGGGCGACAGCCTTCTCCAGTTGTGGATCGCGGCCGGCGATCACGTCTTTCGGAAGGATGTCGATGTCGTGGTCTGGTGGTACGCCTTCGTTCTCGACGGTGAACCCTTCTTCAGGGGTCCAGATCGCGAAGTTCGGTGCGGTCACGCTGCCACCGTCCATCAGGCCGGGGAAGCCACCAATACCGACCAGACCACCCCAGGTACGCTTGCCTACCAGTGGTCCGATCTTGTACTTGCGGAACATCCAGGGGAGGAGATCACCACCGGAACCTGCACCTTCATCAATGATCATCGACTTCGGCCCGTGTACTGCAGCACTCGGTGAACGCCAGTCAGCGCCGTAGCGAGGTGCCCAGTACGAGGTGAATGGACGACGAAGGATATCGATGTAGTAATCAGCAATCTGACCACCTGAGTTGAAGCGTTCGTCGATGACGAGGCCTTCTTTATCAATCTGTGGGAAGAAGTATCGCTTGAAGTAAGCCACACCCTGGCCAGCCGTATCAGGCACGTAGACGTACCCCACGCGGTTGTTGCTAAGTTTGGCTACCTTCTTGAGGTTGTTCTCCATCCATTCGCGGTTACGCAGCGACTGTTCGCTGCCGAGTGGTTCGACAGTGACAGTACGGCTATTGCTGCCATCAGCCTTCGGGCCAACGGTGATCTCGATGCTCTTGCCCGCCGTGTTTTCAAACAGCGAGTAGAGTTCGGTCGGTGCTTTCAGGTCTACACCTTTGACAGCGATCAGGAACTCGCCTTCCTTCACATCCACACCAGGAGCGGTGAGTGGTGAACGAAGATCGGGGGTCCAGTTCAGCCCGCCGTAGATCTTCTTGAACTGATAGCGACCATCGACGACAGCGTAGTCAGCACCCAGGAGGCCACCAGGAGTGGTCTTGCGTTCGTAGAGACGTTCGCCGGGGGTGGTGTAGCTGTGGCCGACTGCCAGCTCACTGAGCATCATGCGGATGACCTTATAGAGGTCGCCCGAGTTGGTCAGGTGAGGCAGGAAGACTTCGTACTTCTTTTCGATGGCAGGCCAATCAGCGCCATGCATGTAGGGATCGTAGAAGTAGTCGCGGTTGATACGCCAGGCTTCGTGGAAGATCTGCTTCCATTCTGCTCGTGGGTCCATCCGTACTTCGATGGCTTCGAGGTTCAGCTTGCCCGAACCTTCGCCAGCGCTATCACCACCAGGAGCAGCGCCACCGCGGCCACCACGACCAGCAGCAGCTGCCATCGCTGCACCACCGCCACCACCACCGGCACTGCTGGCGATGAACCAGTTGCCTGGAGATGTAGCATAGAGGAGCTTCTTGCCATCGGGAGTGAGTTCGTACGACATGCAGGTAGCCTGCACGGTGTCGTCCTTCTTCTTCTCCACATCGTACCGCTTTAGCGAAGCACCACCGCCACCTGGACCGCGACCACGACCTTCGTCGCCAGCCCGGCTCAGATAGTAGAGTTGATTGGCTGCACCAGCCTGGATGTTGCTGATGTTGCCTGCGGAGATCGGGAAGGCGACGATACGCTGATCGATACCAGCGAAGTCGATCTTGAACGGTTCCTTCTTCTCTGCTGCAGGTCGGCCCCGTCGTGGGCCCTTCTCTTCACCAGCAGGCTTGTCGCCATCAGCTTTATCGTCCTTCTTCTCTTCCTTGGCCTTGTCGCCATCGGCGGGCTTGTCGTCCTTCTTCTCGGTCTTGGCTGCTTCTGAACCCTTTTCTTCGTCGCTTTCCTTGAGGAATGGCGAAGCGACATCCTTACGGAGGGTGACAAGGTTCAGCGTCCAGCGTGGGGGACGAGCATCCGAAGCTGACTGAGCGAAGCCGTGCTTGCTCATGGCGGTGTCGTTCGACGACAGGAAGTAGAGGTACTTGCCGTTGGCATCGAAGGTTGGTTCGGTCGCTTCGCTCAAGCCATCGGTGATGGGGTGAGCTTTGCCTTCATCCACGTTGTAGACGAAAACCTGAGCGATCTGAGCGGGGGTATCCATCGCATAGGTCACCCACTTGGAATCAGGCGACCAACTGCTGACCTTGATACCACGAGACAGACCGTACTTCGGTTCGACGATCTTGGTCTGTTTGCCGCTTTCGACATCGAACAGCCAGAGCGAGTCGGAGTTATCAGCGAAGACGATCTTCTTCGAGTCTCTGCTCCAGACGGGGTTGCTGTAGAAGCCTGAGCCGGTGAGCTTGTGCTTCTTCACTTCACCCTTGCCGCCTTGTGGTGCGAGGTGCAGTTCATACTCGCCGCTGGCATCGGAGAAGTAGGCAATCGTCTTGCCATCAGGTGACCAGCTGGGATCGCGTTCGTTGGCACCGACGGTGTTCGTCAGGTTGCGAGGTTCGCCCTTCTCTGCTGGTACGGTGAGGATTTCACCACGGAATTCGATAGCAGCACGAGCGCCACTGGGAGAAATGCTGGCCCCACGGACATACTTGGTGCCCTTGGCAAAGCGAGCCCGGGCTTCCACGCTGTCGGTTGCGATGCTGACAGGCAGCTTAGCCGTGACGGTTTCGCCAGGGGTCATCGTGTGGAGATAACCAGCCTGTTCGAAAACGATCTTGCCAGCGCCCACGCTCATATCAACAACAGGGAAGTCGGTGAACTTCGTCTGCTGTTTGATCTCCTTGGAACCTGGATCGTAGGTGAAGATGTTGTACTCACCATTTCGATCAGAACGGAAATAGATGGTGTTACCTACCCAGTTCGGATCGAGATCGTTGCAGCGATCCTTGGGTTGAGGAATCTCGACGACTTCGTGATCCTTCACCCGGTAGATCCACACGCGTGAGTGAGTACCGCCACGATAGTGCTTCCACTGAGCGGTAGCATCACGCACGGGGGTGTAGGCAATGTACTCGCCATCGGGAGAGTAGCTGGCTTCAAAACCCCAGGGGATAGGGAGTTGAGTTGGCATGCCGCCCTTGAGGTCAACTGTGAAGAGTTGAGCATGGCGGTTGGTGTAGACATTCCGTGGTGAAGCAAAGAGAACTTTGCCATCGGGAGTGAAACCACGGACGATGTCGGGACCTGGATGGTAGGTCAATCGGGTGGGAGTGCCACCTGTCACCGGGATGGTGAAGACATCGACGTTGCCATCGTAGGAAGCACTGAAGGCAATCGTTTGGCCATCAGGCGAGAAGACCGGGTTCGATTCGACGCCGGTATCGCTGGTCAGTCGTCGCGGGTTCTTGCCATCCTGATCAGCTACCCAGAGGTCTTCGGAATAAACAAAGGCAATGTTCTTGGCACTGATAGCTGGCTGTGTCAGCAATCGAGTTTCGGTAGTGGAGTCGGCCTGCAGGAAAGACGCTGCCCCAAGCAGCGCTAACCCTGCGGAAGCCAATCCCCATCGGACGTAACGTCGCATGGTGAAGTCTCGCAGAGAATGATGAAGTGATCTGTTGCTTATGTTAAGCAGGCGTGAAGCGGGCTACAACGACAAACCTAACGAGTTAGGCGTGTTTAATGGACTTCTCAGGAGTAGACGGGAATCAACAAGAGCCACCGAGTTCAACTCGGTGGTTCTTAGGGCGAGAGTCTTAGTCACTACAGTTCTCTACTTGATTGACTTTCGCAGACCACAAGTAGAGAATGCTCAGCACCTCTGATGAACAGGAATGAAGATGAAAACACCATCAAATGCAGCTAAAACTTGTGGGAAAGAAACGACACCCAAGCTGCTAGATGGTTCCTCATGCCAAGTTACTAGTGGTGTCCATGAAGGCAAGTCAGGTACGGTTCGCGACATCAACACAGCAAAACCGGGCATGTCACCATCACAGTAGTGCAAGCCAATGGTGAACGGTTCAAAACCCTAGCCAAGAATGTGGAAGTGGTGGATAGATAGATTCCTTGATGCCATTCACAACGGAGTATCCAGTGGGTGCCGTTTTGTTGCCTCCAATAATCGTTCCCATTACTGGTCCACTCATCTTCCTGGCTGGTCCGATCCAACGAGTTCCCGACTGGCAGGCGGAAGCGATTCGATGGTTTGCTGACCATGCTCCAGGTATCGCGGTTGCATCACTCCGTCGCGAGTATCTCCTCGGAGACTTCGACTATGCTCGACAAGTTGATTGGGAAACCCATCACTTGCGTCAAGCAGCCAAGCATGGTGTGATCCTGTTCTGGCTAGCTCATGAATTGGTGCCCATACCCGGTCGATCCTACGCCCAGACTACGAGGTTCGAGTTAGCTGAATGGAAGATCCGGCACGAACGGGATGGGGTTCACCTGGTTGTTGGGATCGAAGATGGATTCAGCGGAGCCCGTTACATCCGCCATCGGTTCAACCAGGATTGTCCGCGAGTTCCAATGATGTCATCACTTACTGCAGCGTGTGAAGCTGCATTGACGATAGTTCAACCATTGCAAGAGCATGTGATGTGAGAGTCACCCTCCACTGCTATTCCAATAAGATAGCCGCATGCATACCATCCACGTCATCGATTCCCATACCGGCGGCGAACCTACCCGTATCATCATTGCCGGGGCGCCGATATTGCCTGGCAACACTGTGGCAGAGCAGCGTGATGCCTTTGCCACACAGTTCGACTGGCTGCGGGCGGCGACGGTGAATGAACCGCGGGGATCCGATGTTCTCGTTGGAGCACTACTGCTGCCACCGCGTGATCCGAAGAATACCGCTGGGGTCATCTTCTTCAACAACGTCGGTATGATTCACATGTGCGGGCATGGCACCATTGGCCTGCTCGTCACTCTCGCTCACCTCGGTCGCATCACTCCCGGTACGCATGGCATCGAAACACCAGTAGGAAACATCCATGCCACCCTGCAAGATGACAACCGGGTGACAGTCCGCAATGTGCCGAGCTATCGCTATCGACAAGCAGTTTCGGTAGAGGTGCCTGGCATCGGCACTATCACAGGCGATATTGCTTGGGGAGGCAACTGGTTCTTCCTGATCAATCAACATCAGGAACAGTTGGAACTGGCCAACGCTGAACGGCTGCTCCACGTCACCTGGCAGATTCGTCTCGCGCTAGAAGCTGCAGGCATCACCGGCAAAGATAGTGGCCTGATTGACCACATCGAACTCTTCGGATCATCGCATTGTGCGGACAGTAAGAACTTTGTCCTCTGCCCGGGACGTGCCTACGACCGCTCTCCCTGTGGCACCGGCACCAGCGCCAAGCTCGCTTGTCTGGCTGCAGATGGCAAGCTCAAGCCCGGCCAGATGTGGAAGCAGGAGAGCATCGTTGGCTCGATCTTTGAAGGTTCCTACGAAGCCACTGCCGATGCCATCATCCCCAGCATCACTGGGACGGCCTTCATTACGGGTGAAGCGAAACTGGTGCTTGATCCACGTGATCCGTTCCGACATGGCATCGTCGCTCCAACGCGTTGATGTTCAAACCATGCCTTCATACTTTAGCAATGTAGTGTGAACGTACTCTCTTTGAGGTAGCATCCATGAGTCAGGCGATTCGAGTGGCAGTGACAGGAGCAGCAGGACAGGTGGCTTACGCCATGTTGGCACGGCTGGCGGCAGGCGATGTCTTCGGCAAGGATAAGAAGGTCATTCTGCAACTCCTCGAAATCCCCCAAACCATGCAGGCGCTCGAAGGCGTGGTCATGGAACTTGAAGACCTGGGTTCGCCTAATCTCGAAAGCATCGTCTTCACCGATGATGCCAACAAGGCCTTCGCTGGTGCCAACTGGGCGCTGCTCGTGGGTGCTTTCCCCCGCAAGCAGGGCATGGAACGCAAAGACCTGCTCTCGATGAATGGCAAGATCTTCGTCAGCCAGGGCCAGGCCATCGCCAAGAATGCCGCCAAGGATATTCGCGTGGTGGTGGTGGGTAACCCCTGTAACACCAACTGCCTGGTGGCCCAGCGGAATGGTAAGGAAGTGCCAGCCGAACGCTGGACTGCCCTCACCCGTCTCGATCACAACCGTGCGGTGGCAGCCCTCGCCAAGAAGGCCAGCGTGGGCAATGCTGACATCACCAACGTCACCATCTGGGGCAATCACTCAAACACTCAGTACCCCGACTTTCAGCATGCCAAGATCAAAGGCAAAGCTGCGACCGATGTCATTACCGATCGTGCCTGGCTCGAAGGCACCTTCATTCCCCAGGTGCAGAACCGTGGCGCTGCGATCATCAAGGCCCGTGGTGTCAGCTCGGCAATGTCCGCAGCCAATGCCACGCTCGACCATGTGAAGAGCCTGCTCAGCCCAACCCCACAAGGCGATTGGACCAGTGCCGCCATCGTCTCGAATGGCGAATATGGCGTGCAGCACGGCCTCGTCTTCGGCTACCCCTGTCGTAATGAACAAGGCCAATACAAGCCCGTCAACGGTCTGCAACTCGATGCCTTCGGCAAAGCCAAGTTTGAAGCGACGCACAAGGAACTAAAGGAAGAGTTCGAGGCAGTGAAGGATCTGCTTCCGAGTTAATTAATGTCTGTTTGCCCCCGGCGAGTCGCCGGGGGAAGTCTCCGTATGGGTACGAGTCAATTGCAATAATCATCAAGTGATTGAATCGTACTACCAAGTACACTTCCCCGGGCGACTCGCCCGGGGCAAACACTCCAGTTACGACAATCGCTGATCCAGATATATCTCTTCCAGCAACCGCACCTCATCCGCCTCCGCTGCGGTCTTGTCAGACCGAAGCACGGCTATCTTCGGATCACGCAAGCTCAGCCGACCATCCCGTTCATGGCGGGTGATGCCTTCGAATTTGACCGTTACCACAATCGAAGGACGGAACTCGAGACCCGGCCTGACACCGCTGGCACTGGGGCGTTCGATGCGTTTGCCAGTCAGCAATCCCAGCCGCATGACTTCTGATTGAATGTGCTGATCGCGGACTTTGTCGAACCCTGCGACATCGCCGACGATATCGAAACCACCTTGATCGTTCTTCGCACCGACCACGTAGGAGCCGAACATGCCTGCCTTCTCCTTGGTGGTGACAGCCAACACACCACCTAGGAGTACCAGGTCGAGCGTGATCTCGGGCTTGCGTTTGATCCAACTCGGATCGCGGGCGGCCAGCTTGTAATGCCCCTGCCAATCCTTGGCAATGATGCCTTCGTAGCCTTGGGCTCGGAAGTGATGGAAGAGCCGATTGACATCGTCCTTCGTCTCAGCCATCTGCCCTTCGCTGATCGAAAAGGGAATAGCCAGGGGCATCATGGTCACCGGGGTGAGCAACTGTTGCAGCATCGCCCGCCGTTTGCCGAGAGGTTGATTGGTGATGTCTTTACCATTCAGATACAGCAGATCGAACGCAGCATACTTGAGCTGTACAGGCCGTACCGGTTCGCCCTGGATGGTGCAGTAGACTTCATACACCGATGCAGGCCGAGCGCCATCCATCGTCACCACGGTGCCAAAGAGTTCCCCATCGACGATGGCGGTATGGGCCGGGATGTTGGGAATGGTGCTCGACATACCGGGAATGATTTCGAGCCAATCGCTACGGTTACGGGTGTAGGCACCACAGAGAACAGAGCCACGGGCATCGGTCGATTTGTGCAGCAGCAGCCGAACACCGTCGTACTTGCGTTCGACCCAGACCGGGTAACTGGTGATGTCGCCCGCCCCCACGCTGGCCAGCGCAGGCCGCACCGGGGAGAGTGGGCGTAGCTGAATCTTCTGCAAGCCTGCTGTTCCTTCGTTGCTCAACACCTTGGCTACTGCTAGCGGACTGGTGAGCGCCATCGCATGTTCGACCTGCTCAGCTTCAGCATTGAACTGTTGGGCCAGCAGCTTGCTCAGCAGTGGCCCCTGGTACTCGAACCCAAAGCCCGCATTCCGCATCAGCAGTTTGGCCAGGAAGAACGCTTCGAGCTTGCCACATCGTTCCATGAGCGAACGCAGGACGACGAACTTCTTATTATGTTTCATACCAGGAATAAAGCGGAGGGTTTCCAGCACTTCGAGAGCCGTTAGTGGTGGCGACCCTTGCAGCGGTTCGATCTGCTCCGCAATGAGTGCTGCGATATCGCCCACAACGGTGAGCCGATCCAGCAGCCGATCGCGAGGTACCAGCTTCATCGAACGTAGCAGCCTCAGCAGTGAATCGCGGCGGAAGGTGCTTCGCTTGCCCAGGAAGGGATCGCCGAGCAGACAGGCGATCTTCTGTAATGTCGAAAGCCCGGTCTCCTTCAACAAAAACCGTTTGATCAACTCCGGGATTGGTTCACTCGTCGGCTGATAGCTGATGTGAAAGAACTGGGCCACCCGATCTGGTGTCATCCCCGAGAGCGGCAGGAACAACCCCTTGCACAGGCTGTAGAACGGAATCGAGTTGAATACCTCCTGAGGCACCGGGCCTTCGTGCTCCTTGGCCAGCAGTTCGATGGTGACCTGCAAATGAATGGGCAGATTCAGCAGCCAGGCTGCATCGTTGTCCTTCTCGGCGAAGCCTATCGACTGGGTGAACGAGGATAAATCCTGCGATTGCAGGTACCAGTCGCGAACATCGTTAGTCGAGATGAGTTTCATGCCACTGGTGTACCATGCGGGAATCGCTGGCACAAGCAGTTACCGGCTTAAAGCAAACAGCCCCTGAGCAAGCTCAGGGGCTGTGGGAGTTTGGTTTACTGCAGGTTCAGCTTATTTGAAGCGAGCGAGCAGGTTCTTGGCCAGGCTGGCGACAGCCGAGCTTCGAGTACGCTTGCTATTGGCGAAGAAGCTATCAGCCTGTTCAGCAACAACCTTGCCAGCATTGTTGCTGGTCGAGACAGCTTGAGCTGTCTTGCTGCTGATGCTGGTGGCAACAGCCTTCGCTGCGGTGCTGGTGCTGGTGGTTGCAGGCAGAGCCAGCGCCACTTGAGCAGAGCTGTCAGCAACATAGCTGCTTGCTGAAGCAGAAGCAGAGCCGACAGTCAATGGGCCTGGAACAACAACAACAAATGGATTTGGATCCGATACTGTTGTACCCTGCCAGAACCCGGTGGTGTTGGCTGTACCTTGACCGAAGCTGGAACCACGCAGTGCGACGGTGGCAGCGAAGTCACCGGCAAGCTGGCCTGTAGGCCCGCCACTGGTAGCGTCGAACTGAGCAATGTCGTTGTTAGCACCACCACCAGAAACCGTGAAGTTCCCTGAGGTAGAGATGAACAGCTTAGGCTTGCTGTATGGCGAAACAGGGTCTCGCTGATAGAACAAGGCATCAACATTGTGAAGGGTTGGGTTGGTCAGGCCTTCGGATGTACCGATGAAGAACTTGTTGTAAGTTCCAGCGGTAGAAGCACCAAGTGAACTTTGGGTCGTAGGCTTGAAGGCGAGTACATCCTGGGGATTAGCCGAGATGCCACCGCTCACCAAAGCCGTACCCGTGGTAGAGAGCAGAATTCGATCAATCGCGGTGCCTGCTGCGTTGTAGATGATGGAGACAGCATCTACGTTTTCAGAAGCACCAGAGAGACCAACTCGGCTGCCATCGAAGAAGCGTGACCAGGTACCACCCTGAATACCGAAGCCTGCGTTTGGAGCAGACGGAGTGAAGCGAAGCAGATCTTCACCGAAGCCCGAGATGGCCGTTCCAGAACCCACACCAGGGCTGCTGAAGGTCGTGTTCACACTGTGCGTACCACGAGTCGAGATGATGATCTGACCCGAGTTCGTAAAGGTGAAGGCATCGATTCCTTCATTGGTGCCACTGGAGAGACCAAAGCTGCTACCACGGAAGAAGACACTGTAGTTGTAGGTGCTTGCATCGGTAGCAGTCAGTCGAACGATATCGGTATCGGACACTACCAGTTGGCTGCCGTCGCTGTTCGTCAGAACATTGTTGACACCGGCGAAGGTGAAGTACCAGACACCTGAGGTTTGTCCACCGCCCGGGAACTGAACAGGGAAGTTCAGAACACCGCTGGCACCAGCAGACAGATTCACTGCTTGAGGGTTACCAGGTGAGCCGATGGTGCCACCAGTTGGGACCGTTGTCGATACCGAGTAGCTGCCAGCAGGCAGGCCGTTGAAGGAATAGGTACCATCACTGCCTGTAGTGGCGAACTGAGTGGTAGCAAAGTTCGAAGGTGTCGGGCTGCCAGTGAAGGTCAACGTGATGGTCTGGTTAGGTGAACCCACTTCGCCTGCATCAAAGATGCCGTTGTTGTTCAAGTCAATGAAGACTCGACCGAGCACTTGGGCATTTCGCTGTTGAACACCGAAGTCAACCGAGGTGACAACCTGGCTTGGACCGACAGGAACGATGATCGTACCCGTGGAAGGCACAAACCCAGCAGGCAATGCGACAGGTGATGTCAGCGTATCAATCCGAACTCGGTAACCAGCGTTAGCTGACAGGTTAGAGATGGTGTAAGCACCTGTGCCAGCATTGGAAATCGCGTTCTGTTCGCCAAGATCATAGATGTTGTTGCTATTGGAATCGATATAGACTCGTGTTCCACCGAAGCGACCAGTTTCACCAATGTCGAGGACACCATCGCCATTGAGATCATTGAAGACCACACCATTGATGGAGGAGTTGGCTGGCTGATAGCCGAAGAAGCTCAGGCTGCCACCTGGGTAGTTCTGACCGTAGCCCAGGGTAATGATCGATGGGATCGTTGCTGGACCGGTTGGGCCGAATCCTGCAGGAACACCAGTGGTTGGCGTTACATAGAAGGTGCCAATGGGCAGATTAGTAGCCGTATAGGCACCAGCACCATCAGTGACGACATTGTAAACCTGGTCGTCGCTGTCACCAATGACGTTGTTGCGGCCTGCCCAGCGGAGCTGAACATTCACACCACCAAAGCCAGGTTCGCCAAGGTCGTACACGGCATTGCCGTTCAGATCGTTGAATACGAGACCTGTGATCTGATTGGTGAATGGATCGAGGCGGTAACCGACGTTGGCTGCGGTAGTGGTTCCATTCCCGGAGGCCAGCGTCAGGTCCTGAGTGCTGTTGCCAGTTGTCAGGAAGTAGTTGTTCAATACAGGTGATGCACTGTCAACCACCACTCGGTAGGTGCCGGCGGTTAGTGGAGCAAAGCTGTAGAGACCACCTGCATCGGTTGTTGTGGTCTGGGTAGGCAGATCATCAGCTGTGCCGAAGAGGCCGTCGATACCTGCACCGAGCAGGCGGACGGTCACATTGAAGATACCGACTTCGCCACCGTTGAGAGTGCCACTGCCATCGGCATCATTGAAGACGGTGCCATCGATGACAGCCTGCTTCTCCTGGTAGCCGTAGTTCTGCACTCGGCTGCCACCTGGTAACAGGAAGAACGTAACAGGAACGATCAGTGGCGAGGTTCGAACGAAACTGGTAGGAATCGTTGATTCATCCACATCCAGGCGGTAATTGTTGCCAAAGATCTGGTTGTTGGTGACACCAATGAACGAGTAGGTTCCCGATGGGGTGGTGATAGCAGTGTAGACCACATTATCAGCTGCAGTACTGAGGTCAAAATCAGCACCACCGCTGGTCAGCGTGACAGTCACACCACCTGAAGGCACTACCGCAGGCTCACCTGGATTGAAGATGCCATTACCGTTCAGATCACTGAAGATGTTACCGGTGACAGTGGCGTTACCAGAATCGAGCCAGTAGCCGAAGTTCACGTTGGAACGAATTCCACCAATGCCCAGGTTCACCACCTTGTCAGCAGGTGGAGTGTTCAAACGATAGTTCAAGGGCAGTGAAGACTGTACGACGTTGACGTAGTATCGTCCTGAAGCCACATTGCTGAAGTTGTAAGCACCTGCTGTCGTAGTGACCTGAGTGGCGAGGACAACATCGTCACCAGTGAAGAGTACACCATCGTCGCCGGGGCCGTTTAAACGTACGGTGACAGAGCCAATCCCAGGTTCACCGGAATCGATCGTGCCATTACCATTGTCATTCCGCCAGACGTTCCCAGAGATAGCCCCAGTACGGATGGTGAATGGGTATTGGAAAGTACCGCCTGCAGCTCCATTGCCGGATGGCAGGTTGTATGGTGCGGGGAACTCGCCATCGAGAAGCTGACCTGCGATGTCCTTCACACCCACACCCGTTGTGGTGCCGTTCATGACCAGTACGTAGGTGCCATCATTCAGTTGATTGAACAGCGGCAGGGTGAAGGTATGTGTATCACTGTTCTTGTCATAGGTGTTCTGCATCAAAGCAAAGTTGATGGGAACAACTGTGCCAGTCGCGGTACCAATACGGAGGGACACGCTGCTGGAGGTAAACGTTGTCAGGTCGACTCGACCACTGAAGACAATGTTAATCGAGGAGATTGGTGCCCCGAGAATGTTGTTGTCAGCCAGTACGGACAGACCAATCACGCGAAGCGAGAGTTCGTTCGTTTCGAGTGCACCACGATCGTAGAACGGGAAAGCACCTGAACCGACATTGGGTCGTGATGGATTGTCAATACGGCTCCGACTACGCAGATCAATGTTTGGAGCACGTGTCGGTTCCTGGGGGAATCGAGTATTGCGGAGACGGTCCTGCAGATCACTGACTGCTGAATCAACTGCAGGTGATGCCAGTCGAACACGGTAATCGAGGGTATTAGGATCGATGTACTGAGGATCAGCAGCAGTGCCGTTGCCAATGATGTTCTGAGTGCCGTTGTACGGGTTACCCGAAGTAGCAGTATTGTTGGCAAAGAAGATGTTGTAAGACACTACTGGCGTAACAGCTGGTGTCAGGTTGTTGATGTCATAACCATCCACGATATTCAGACCAACCGTGTTATTGGACACGATGTTGTTCTGAACAGTAGGGCCACCACGGGTAATGAGCTGGATACCCGCACCATTATTATTGTCGATGGTGTTGTTCGAAATCTGAGTGAACGCGGTGGGGGTCAGGCGATTGCCTTGAGAAATCGCATTGGTGGAACGATCCTCACGCAGTGTAATGCCATTGCCACCGTTGTTGATAATCAGATTATTCTGGATGGTTGGCCCGGGGACAAAGTTCGCAGGTGCACTGAGCGATGGATTAACATTGTTAATGTCAAGATTGCTATAGGGGTTGTTGGTACTGTTCGTCGATTGATTGATAGCAAAGCTGTTGAAGCGAGCAGCCTGGAGCGGCATGGTCGCGCCTAATGCAGTGTTGCTCATCGTCATACGAACATCACTCAGACTGATGCCATCACCGCTGGAATTCAGAATGGTGTTGCTTCGAATCAGAATCTGGCCATCAGCTGGTTGCTGAGGGTTCAAGTGGCGTTCAAAGCCACTGAACCGGAGGTTCATCTCATAGCCACCGATGGTGGTGCCGGAAGGACCGGAGGGATCCCAGATCGAGTCGCCAGTAACGACTTGAATAGTTCCTTGCTGATTGAGAAGGAACAATGCTCCACCATCTGCACTGGCACTAGTCGACATCCGGTCACTCTGGAACGGATTCATCACATACGTTGTCTGATCAGGCTGAAGACCTGCTGGACTGGCTGTGGTTGGAATAAAGGAACGTGGTACACGATCAGCAGGCATAACTGCGATGTATTTGGCATCACGCTGGAAACCGTTGTCCTGGGTGTAGGGAACATCGGTATTCTGAATGACGATAGGACCCAAGGTATTGCCTGAGAGGCCCACATTGTCTGCGTAGCCCGTACCACCTCCCAAACCACTCCAGTAGAGAAGTTGGAATTCATGGTTGAACACAGCAATGCTTACAGGACGATTATTGGGTTCATCCACCCCGGCAACTCGGCGACCCAGCTCGACATCAACATACAGTTGCAGGGTTCTACCTTCGGGGGTGTTGGATGGCAGTTCATACCAGTCAACATCATCAGTGGCTGGGCCATCGCCGGAACCGCCAAGACGACCACCGACAGTATAAGTACCGTCCTGTGTTCCAAAACGTACCTGGTCAAATTGATTAATTTGGAAAGCGGGCACTGGCTGTATGATCTCAGCACCACCAGGAACAGAGCCGTTTGGCGCTGCATTCTGTTCAAACTCATTGCCGTCTATCGTTAGCTTGTTTTTGGGATAAGCACGTTGATCAATGCCTGTGGTGGCAAAGCGAATTTCAGCAAATTCGACCAGCGTACCATCCTGAAGGTTAGCAGTAGTGAATGAATCAAATGGAGCACGACCTGCTGTCGTAGTGCCAGCATTGTTGGCAGCTAATGAGGTTTGCAGTCGGTCCTGTGTCGAAAGCAGAACGTTATTTGGGTTATTGATTCCAGGATAGTAGAGGCCTTCATCCCAGCGTGTGTATGGATTCAGATCAGAGTAGCGGCGATTGAGAGTACCGTTCGGATTCTGTGAAACTACTTCTGAGACTGAAGTATTCACACCAGCGAGAATCTGAACACCGCGCCATTGACCACCGGAGGCAGCAGTGGGACCGTCGTTAGCGGTATCGAGAACAACGTTGCCGATTGGACCAGCACCAGCCGTATCGTCGTCAATACCAGTCATCAGCACTGGGTTGGCACCCTGACCAAGGATACGAAGTGTTGAACCCCAACCTTGAACAGGAGCTCGGAACGACAGGCGGAAATTGTTTACTGTACCGGCAGCGGCATCGCTTCGTGTAACAACCAAAGCCCACGTACCGCTGACATTCTTGCCTTTGTAGAAACCAAGGCCGAAAGGAGTTGTGGTGGTTGGAGCAGTCAGCACGGTTTGCGAGAAACTACGAGACTGGAAAGTACCAGTGTAAGGCGCTGTGAAAGCCACGCCTGTATTCGGATTGATACTGTTCAACGCAGGCTGTGACAGGTCATCAAACGTGGTATTGGTGAACCCGCCTGTACCAGTAGTGGAGTTTTGCGAAACCAGATCGATTTCTGTTCCATCTGGAGCACGTAATCGAATACGCAGAGCGCTGTTGTTGCCTGCATAGTTCAGATTGAGATTAACCGTGAGGTCCGATGCGACAAAGTTGCTGGTCGCGGGAATATCGAGAGGAATAATCGTATCACCGCCCGGCTGCAAGACGGTGGGAGTACTCATCTGGAAGGAAGTTTGTGTATTACGACCAAAGGTGAACTGACCTTGGGCATTTGCGCCGTTGGCCACATTGTACATTTGGGGGGTAAAGCCATCAGTGATGACACCGCTGAAGTCCTGTGTTACACCAGCGAATCCACGGGCAATCGAACCAGCCGTGATCACGCTTGTTGCTGAGTTAGCCTTGGTGACCAGGTTTTCACCAGCTTCAACCCAAGTTAAACCGGTGATGCCAGGGTTATTGAGTGGAAGTCCAGCACCCTGGAACGTGATATTGAAGTTGTTGATTGTACCTGTTGAACCAGTCGCATTATCACGAACACGGAGCCTCCAGGTACCAGCAGAGTTTTTTCCATTCAGAACGCTGAGCCCGGTGGGGTTAGCCGAGAAAGGATCAAAAGAAACGGGGTAGAAGTTACCACTGAAAGGTGCAACACCCGCAGTGATAGGAGTGCTGAACGAATCAGAGAACTGGGTATTGGTGTAGTTGGCACCGGCAGCTGTTCCACCAGTACGTGAGGCAAGTGAAACAACGGTTCCGTCAGGAGCAACCAGTTCAAGTGTCAGATCGCTGGCACGAGCATGGGTAATGGTGAGATTCACTCGAACATCCGAGATGTTGAATGATGAACCAACATTAATCAGTGCTTCTGCATTCGTTCCATTGTCAGGAATTGCTACGTTGAAGGCGCCACCAAAATTAGAGGCTGCAGCCGTAGAATCACCGGCTTCATCAATGATTCGAACCTTGTAGATCGCCGTTCTACTGATACGACCAAAGAAAGTACGTCCGTTGGCAGCAGTTGTCGGCATGGGTGCCGTTTCAATGACTTGTCCATTGGCGCCGATCAGTTCGATACGGTTCGTAGGGCTATTGCTCTGATTGTTGACAATCCAGAAGCCTACTGAAGATACACCATTCGGGAAGACCATTTCGTAGGAACCGTCGCCATCGAGCGTATCGGTCTGCAGCATGACTCCAGCTGGGTTGCTAGGATCGGTCACGGTGCGGAAGGGACGAAGAGGATCGTTAATGTTGCCTGCTTCGCCTGCATAGACGAAGTTAACACCCCAATCTCTCCATTCCTCGCCTCGCTGGAGGGTACCATTGCTGTTAGTGACATTTCGCGAGGTAGAATCAAAGTTGGTTTGGTAGTAGAACAGGCCGCTATCAACGAGGCCTGTGTTGACAGCAAGTGGCCCACGTTGCAGTGGGATGTTCAACGGCTGTGTCAGGTTCGTTGGGTTGTTTCCAGGAAGGCGAAGCACGAGGCTGCTGATGAAGGTGCTGGCATCAGTGAATTTCTGCAGGTAACCACCACTGGACGAATCGGGTACTACAGTGCGACGGCTCATCATCGCAAAGTACTGGTCAGGCTTGACGATCAGAGCCTGTCCCTCAAACACAGTTACAATGTCGGTGTCATCCCAAACACCACCAGCACTTGGTAGATTCTGGTCAATGCCACGTGCCAAATCCAGAATGAAATCGACGAACACACCATTGACGGAGTTGTTCTGCAGAATGTTTCGACGGAAGTACACGCCATAACCACCAGAGGTATTGCGTGAATCGTGGAAGTAGAGTGGATGCGCCTGGATTGCCTTGCCAGCATTGTCATGGATATTATTGTCCATGACCTGCACATCACCGGTGCGGGTAATTGGCGAAAATGGCCCTGCAAACCGTGTATCACCATCGTCACGGCTGAAGAGATCGATAGCTGGCGAATCAGCAAAGAAAGAAGGATTGGTTGCATCGAGCTGACTGAAAGTGTTGGTTACTTCCGTATTGGAAATGCGAACTTGCTGTACATTCAAGCCAGCAGGCGTGAGGTCACGGGCAAATACGCGAATAGCTGGCCAATTGACGAACGTACCGTTCACCTGTGCGAACCCGCCACCAAAGCGGACAGTAGCGTGATCGATATTACCCTGGGCAATTCGGATGCCACCCCAATCACCAGGTGTTGCTGACGTAGCATTACCATCGTTGTTGGTGTCTGCTGAACCGTTGTTGTAGAGAGCAGCCAGATCGGTGTTGGCTACCAAGTCATCGTCGCTGAGTGAAGTGAAAAGTACTGGACGATTTACTGAGCCATTGACGCGGATGGTACCATACGTTGCATCATTGACTTCACCAAAGTCGATGCCATCCAGACCGGTGTTTTGCGACTTAAAGACGATACCTTCATTGAAGGTCAGGGTAACTGTACCCTGAGGGATTGCCAAGCCAGGAGTGGTGCGCGCACTGCCGATAACGAAACGTGAAGTAATGACGTAAGGAACACCTACGTCATCCAACGTTGAGTTGACGTAGAGCTGCTGAAGGAAGCCGGTGAATGTATCGGCAGGAATGAAGATAAACGCGCCATTGATGGTGTTATCGACAAACCGAAGACCCTGGGCTGTCGCAGCACCAAGATCCGGTCCTGTAATCAAACTGCTGGCTTTCCCGCCACGACCTAATGCGTTGATATTGACATCAAGTGCTCGACCGCCGTGCTGGAAGGTTGTGTTCCAAACGCGTACTTGTGCACTTCTCACGTTACTTGGGTTGGTAGAATTCGCTTCCATTCGCACGGAACCGAACTCAGTATTGAAGCCTACCGTTTCATCAAATACTGTTGCACCGGTATATCGGATATCAGCAAAATTGATCAAAGACCCAGTAGCACTCGTTGCACCCTGATCAATAGCTTCAGCACGATATCGAATACCGCCCCAATCGGTTCGCTGAGCTGAATTTGTGTCGCCATCACCCAGACTGTCTCCACCCACGCTATCATCAAACACCGAAGTAAAGATGACTCGAGCAGCGTCGTTGGTACCTTCCAGCCGAAGCTGGCTGTTATCACGCACATCAACGATATTGTCACGCATCTTGACAATCAGATTGGCAGCAGCACCACCTGAGCCATCGGCAGAAGCAACATTGCGAACACTGGCTCGCATGAACAGATTGACTGGGTTGGAGGCATCTGTACCGACATCCAGATTGCCATCTAACAGGAAGTCACCGTTGGCATCGCCGTCCCGCTCCCACACATAAGATGCGGTAGCAGGATCTGTAGAGTTGTTGCCATAGACAAAGACATTGTCAGACCCAGGATTGGCATTCGCTGCATTGAGCGCATCCTGAATGGTTTTGAATGGCGATACCAGCGAACCGGTGGAAGCACCGGCAAAGCTGGCATCGACAAAGTAGTTTGCCGGGACCACGCGGTCTTCCAATGCTTCTATTTTCATTTGGGGCCGGCGGAGTGGCTTGCGCTGCTTGCTCTCGCTGGGGGTATTTTTGGCGGTCTTGGGACGTCCGGTGATCAATGACCAAGGGAGAAACATTCAACCCACTCCTATCCGAGGGCCTAAAATGACGGTGATGAAACATATCACGAGGGGAATGTCGGTGCAGGCCAGTTCATCCCTACATTCCCACATTATGCTTGTTCCGTACTCGCTCCAATCGACGTGCTCCACACGGACACTAATCTCTGCAACTCCGTTACGACGTGTCCGCTTTGGCTAAACTCCCTAGCTTCTGCTCTGCCCGAGTAGAGACCCTGGGCATGGAGCGCAGCAACACATGCTCACATAGACGTGTCACTGTTCCGGGAAGTTCCCCAAATTACGTGTGCCGTAATTATGGGTGATGAAGAGAGGTGGGTCTAGTGCAACTCAGGGTGCTTCAGATCTGGTGATGCAGAATGGCTTGACTTTTCGCATTGGCATTGTTTGGTTGGCTATCAGCGTGGATAAACGCCAAACGCCCCAGCATGATGCCAGGGCGTTACAAATCGTAAGAAGAGGTAGCCAAGGCTACATATCGCCTGCCGGAGAGAGTGGAGGAATCCCGCTGGCTTCTTTGCCATGGATGGCATCGTGTACTTCCTGACGGTGCACAGGGATTTCCTTGGGTGCGACAATGCCAAGACGAACCTTATCGCCACGAATCTCGACTACGGTGACCGTAATGTCGTCGTTGATGACGATACTTTCATTCTTTTTTCTGGACAGTACTAGCATTGCTGCCTATCCTCTTCCTAAGATGTACGTCGCGATCCATAAGTTGCACGGCAGGAATTGCGTTACCGCCGGTACGCCCCAGCACAAACAAGTGAAGAGGCGTGGAGTTAGGTTTGTCGGGTCATGAAGACATGGACCCAGCGGTGGGGTACAGAAGGAACTGTAGAACCCTAACCCATCTCTACCTAAATTTAAGCGTTGACAACCACCACGTCAAGTTGTATGCGTCCGAATTCCCGTCATTTTGGCACAGAAGTTGGTCAATTCTATATAACCGTTACCCTGCTACCAAACCTCACAACGATCATTGTAAAACTGTAGTGATTATACTCATTATCCATGCATCGCACTGTTTTTAGGGCTTCCAGTAATAACGGGCCACCTGCTGAACAGTTGGATCACGATCTTCTTCCGACAGTTTCTTGAGCAGTGACGTAAGTCTGTCATCACCAATCTGGGCCATGGCTCGGGCGGTCGCAGCTCGGACCGCTGGGTCGGGATCGCGTGTCAATCGTTCCATCCATAGGTAGGTGTCAAGGTCGCTGGAACCCAGAACCAATGCTGGCACTTCGGCCCGACTGGCTGGTAGCGGATCGTTCATAAGTTTGGCCAGCTTGATGTGTGCCGGGCTGAGGCCACGAACCTTCAGAACACGTTCAGCCGTTTGCTGGACCTCCTCGTCCTCATCCAGTAATAACAGGCAAACTTCATCTGTGGAGATCAATTTCTGGTACTCACCCATAGCAAGCAGTGCGAGTTGCCTGACTTCTCCACTCGGATCGCGGCTGGACTTACTGAGAAAAGGTACGAGTTGATCGTGCTGCTGTATGACAGGATTGACAGCCAGGCGGATGGCTGCCAGCCGCACTGACACCTGTGTGTCACGCAAGCCACTGGCCACCATGTTTTTCGCATGACGGATTAATTCACTGTTGGCTGCTGACTCCTGACCTAAGATGAGAGACATCAACTCGAGCATAGCGAGCTTCTGTTCACTAGTGCTGGCAGTTAACTGCATCATCCCTTGCAATACCTGCCCAACGTTGGCAATGGCTTCTGGCGAATCGCTCAGATCCTTCAGCATCATCAGACAGGCCTGCTGCCCGGAAGAAGAGAATTCGGGTGCCCGCTCTGCCAGGCATGCAAAGAGATGCTGCCGACGAGGCGACGGGGCAGGCCAGACCTGGTAGAGCTTGTTCAAGACGTGAGTAGCCTTGGTGCAAATCGTCTGATCTTTGTTGCAGAGTACGCTAACAACTGCCACCACTCCGGGATCACCCAGTTCATCGAAGCGGATGACGTAGCTGTCGAGTGCATCAGTAGGGGCAGTTGTCATACGCCAGGCATGATACCGCGAGAGGGCTTCTTTCTTGTAGAAGTAGCCAGCAGCACCCGTTCCAGCGACAAGTAACAGCACCACCACCAGAACCTTGCTCTTCCATGTAGACATGACAGCTCCTCCTGAGCGTGCGTATCTTTAACAGAAATGGAAGAAAGTCACAAGTTGACCCTCAGAATTACCTGATTTACGCTTTCTACCGATTCATTGCAGTATTACCCCGTCTATGTTCGATGATGAAGTTGAAGCAGTTTGCCCAGGCGAGGATACCTTGCCCTGGTTGCTGCTTCATCGGTTGCCCACGACGATCTCTTTCCCGCAGAGATCCTATGCTTCGATATGTCACACACCCTGTTCGCTGCCTTGCATTGTCGTTCTTCGGAATGCTTGTCGTGCTGGCTGCGCCTAGCCTTGCCCTCAGCGAAGCAGACATCGATCTGGTCGCCAAGCAATCGGCCATTGCGCAGATCCCTCTGGATAAGCTATCTGATACTCTGCGGACCAAGGTGACAAAAGTCATTGGCAGCGCACAGATGTTTGAACGCAGCAAGCACGAGAGCTTTCCCTGCCATCCGGAGATATACCGCTGGCTGCTGGAAAGCCCGGATGCATCGCTCTTCGCCTGGAAGAAACTCGGAGCCACGAAGGCATCCATCACCAGACTGGATAACGGTACCTTCCTTGGAAGCGATGGTAATGGGGGCGAACTTCGCTGCCAACTGATCGCTGCTGATGCAGGTACCCGGATCTGGTTCGCCGAAGGTAGTGGCCGCATCGGGCCGCTGTTACCCACGATGACAATACGGGCGTTGGTCTTCCTGCACTTCCAGGATGTCAAAGGCACTGATGGCAGGACAGGTATTAAGCATCGCATCCAAATCCTGGTGCATTATGATTCGACGACTTTAGTGAACAAAATTACCAACATGACTGCCGACTCCGCTGGTAAAAAAGCAGTACAGCAACTGGAACTCTTCTTCTCAGGCATGGCCTGGTATGCATCAGAACACTCCAACTGGTGCCGCAATACCTTCAATCAATGGGCGAGCACTCCTGAAGCCAAGGCCCGTACCCAGGCTCTGCTGCAGAAGATGTCTTCCAGTGATGTGACCCTCGGTTCCACCGAAGAACTCAAAAAGTAATAGTTGCCACGAAATTAGAAAGAAGACTGGTAACGCCATCGTTAGCAGGATATTCTGGAGGCCTCTCCTGCCAGAAATCCTGCCATGTTGCCTCGTCACTCTCACGGTCATGCGTTTGAATCGCTCCGCCCTCATGTCAGGGAAGGGGTCTCTGTTTCGACTCGTCGAAATTTCCTCAAAGCAAGCGTAGCTGGGGTAGGTAGCTTGAGTGTACCTCTGCTGTTGCAGCAACGTGCTGTAGCAACTGAAAAGGGACGTTCCCTGCCTGGACGCAAGAGCGTGATCCTGCTCTGGATGTCAGGTGGTCCAAGCCACATTGATATGTGGGATCCCAAGCCTGCGCGACCACTGCAGAACCGTGGACCATACGGTGTCATTCGTACCAAGCTGCCTGGGGTGTTCCTATGTGAGCATTTGCCTAAACAAGCTGCGATGCTGGACAAGTTCACGATTATTCGCTCAATGGATGCGAGTAAAAGCAATCACGAGCCCAATCGAGTCTTTCAAACAGGGAATGTTGAAGCAGAACCTCGCTTGAACCCAATTGGTCATTTGTACCCGGCCATCGGTTCGGTTGTCTCGAAATACCACGGTGCCAATCAACCGGGCATGCCACCTTACGTGTCGTTTCACCGGTCGCGTAGTCACGTTGCATTCGCTGGTTACCTCGGTATGGAGTACGATCCGTTCCCGGGGAACCTGGCTTCGAACCTCCCCATCTACAGCAACGTCGGAGTCGATTCTGGACGCACCACGCAGGCCAACCTCTTCCAGGCTGTGAAAGGACTATCGTCTACTGACATGAACCAGCGATTGACGTTATCGCAACAACTCGACCAGTTGCGAAGAGAGATCGATGGCAGCGGAGCCATGTCCGCGATGGATCGGTATCAGCAGCAGGCGGTGGACCTGGTGCTGGGAGGCAAAGCCCGTGCTGCATTCAATCTGAATGAAGAAACAGACAAGGTTCGCGAAAAGTATGGTAAGCATCTCTGGTGCCAGCAAGCATTGATGGCTCGTCGCCTGGTGCAAGCCGGTGTCGCCTTTGTGACAATCGATTTGAACTATCACCCTGCCTCGGGCACCTGGGATACACACGGGGATAACATTCCGCCTTACGGAGGCATACGGAAGGGGCTGACACCGCTCCTTCCGCTGTTTGATCATTTGATCACAACACTGGTGGCCGATCTCGAAGCGCACGACCTGCTCAATGATGTTCTCGTCATCGCGATGGGTGAGTTTGGCAGAACCCCACAGATGGGAACGCAGGAAAGTACCGACGGGCGTGACCATTGGCCTTACGTCATGTCGATGTCAATGGCTGGTGGCGGCTTGCGCCATGGTCAGGTCATTGGTGAAAGTGAAAAGGATGGCGGAGCCATCAAGTCAAACCCGGTGACGCCAGGCGACCTGGCTGCGACGATCTATCGACATATGGGTGTCCCGCTTGATGCAACCTATCTCGATACGACTGGTCGGCCCCGGTTCATTGTCGAAAACGGCAAACCGATTGAAGCCCTGTTTTAACCGACATAGGGAATGTCAGTTCATGTGGAGATAGCCATGCCTTTCGTTCATCGTCGTCAGTTTCTTGCAACAACCGCTGGCGTGGCCATGCTACCCGCCAGCGCCTATAGCCGTGTGCTGGGCACCAACGAATCGGTGCGGCTTGGTATCATGGGAATGAGCCGGGGCAAAGACCTGGCAGGCAACTTTGCCAAGACGCCACATGCAGCAATCGCCACTATTTGCGATGTAGATCAGAAACGGTTGGGTACTGCTACGACAGCAGTCGAGAAGATGACAGGCAAGGCACCTGCCACCACGGGTGATTTTCGCAAGATGCTCGATGACAAGAACATCGATGCATTCGTCTGTTCTGCTCCCAACTTCTGGCACGCCCCAGCCAGCATTCTGGCGTGTGCTGCCGGCAAGCATGTCTATGTCGAGAAGCCTTGCAGCCACACGCCACAGGAAGGAGTGTGGCTGGTGGAAGCTGCACGCAAGCACAAAACCAAAGTACAGATGGGAAATCAGCGTCGTAGTTACACCGTGTTCCACGAAGCCATGTCGGCTCTGCGTGAAGGGATCATCGGCCAGGTGACGATTGCGAAATGTTGGTATGGCGCTGATCGCAAATCGATAGGTACTGGCAAGCCTGCAGATGTGCCTGCTCATCTGGACTACGAACTCTGGCAGGGGCCTGTCGAACGAAAGCCTTATCAGGATAACGTGGTGCATTACAACTGGCACTGGTTCTGGCACTGGGGCAACGGCGAGCTAGGCAACAATGGTGTACACATGATCGATCTGTGTCGCTGGGGGCTCGGTGTAACGTATCCGAGCAGGGTCACTTCTGCGGGTGGACGATACAACTTTGCAGACGATCAGCAGACACCTGATACACACATCGTCACGTTTGATTTTCCCAGCAAACAAAGCATCGTCTGGGAAGGCTTGAGCTGCATCAACCATCACCCCGAGAATAACGCCGACGCGGTCTTCCATGGCACCAAAGGCACCCTGGTTCTCCGAAACGGTGGTTACTCACTGCTCGATGTCAAAGGCAAAGAGACGAAAAAAGTGCCTGGTACCACCGGCGATGTGCCACACCTGACGAACTTTGTGCAAGCAGTGCGCGAGGATCAAAAGCTCAGCTCGGAGATTGAAGAAGGTCATCGGAGCACGCTGCTTTGCCACCTGGGCAACATCTCCCATCGGACCAGCCACGCCATCGAATGCGATCCAACTAGTGGCTATCCACGTGCCCAAGTTGCTCAAGCATTGTGGTCAAAGTCGTATGCCAAGGGCTGGGAGCCTGTCGTTTGATACGGATGCCGCCATTTCGGAAGGCCTGAGAAAGTGGAGATAACAGCGAATTTTCCCATTTCTGGGTTGCCAGACGCGATGTCCTCGACAATACTCTAGATGAAGCTTTATTGACCTGCCTGAACACTGCCAGTTAACTGCCCGATGCTTCCTGCCTGATGTCTGCTTGGAACGGAAATGCCATGCTCTCCCTACCGTGCCATATTCGGCAATACGCTAGCTATTCGATGGCATTACTATGTGCATTGCTTTCGTTCGACACTGCTTATGCCCAGGGCCGTACCATCAGCTTCAACAATGACGTTGTACCCGTTCTCACAAAAGCGGGCTGCAATGCTGGCGTGTGCCATGCGAAAGCGGGCAGTGGTCAGAATGGCTTCCAACTCTCACTGTTAGGGTTCGAACCCGCAGAAGACTATGAACACATCGTGTTCGAAAGTCGCGGTCGACGGCTGTTGTTTGGTAATCCATCCCAGAGCCTGTTACTTCTCAAAGCTTCTGGTCAAATACCTCATGGTGGTGGAAACCGCTTGCCTAAGACTTCCGAAGGGTATGCCACTCTACGCGACTGGATCAGCCAGGGAGTGTCGAAGGACAATGCCAAAAGCCCAAAACTGGTATCAGTCGAGATCGAACCGAAGAAGGGCGTGCTGCGCCGACAGGCTACTCAGCAACTGAAAGCCCTGGCACGCTACTCTGATGGTAGCGTTCGCGATGTCACCAGTATGTCACTCTTTGAATCAAACGACAAAGCGTTGGCTGAAGTCTCCAATGCTGGTTTGATCACCGTTGCCGACTTGCCCGGCAAGGTATCGGTGATGGTTCGCTATCAGGGGCTGGTAGCTGTCTTCAATGCAGCCATTCCTATGGGTACTACTGTCGAGAGTCTGCCTCGTTCAAACAACTTCGTCGATACTGCGGTCTTTGCCAATCTGAAAGAACTGGGGATACCACCTTCACCGGTGTGTGATGATGCCACCTTCCTGCGCCGGGTCACTCTCGACATTGCAGGCCGCATCCCCACCGAGAAGGAAGCCCAGGCTTTTCGTTCGAGTACCAACCCCGACAAACGCAATAAGTGGATCGATGAACTCCTCAAAAGCACGGACTACGCCGACTTTTTCGCAAGCAAATGGACAGCGGTACTGAAGAACCGACGGGACGATATCAGCGACCTGCTTTCCAACTTTGCCTTCCATGCCTGGGTGCGTGACAGTCTGCTCTCGAACAAACCCTATGACCAGTTTGTCCGTGAACTTCTGGCTGCAACCGGTACCGTCATCGATAACCCGCCGGTGGCCTGGTATAAGCGGGTAAAGGAGCCGAAGGATCAGATTGAGGATGTCGCCCAGCTCTTTCTGGGTGTGCGGATGCAGTGTGCCCAGTGTCATCATCACCCGTTTGAACGCTGGAGTCAGGACGACTACTATGCACTGGCTGCGTTCTTCGGACAAGTCGGCCGCAAGCCCTCGGGTACCCGTGGCGAGGATCTCATCTTCCACAAGCGGGGCCTGGCGACTGCAACCAACATCAAGACCAAAGCAGCGCTCAAACCTGCAGCATTCGGCGATCAGGTTCCTGCGATTGCACCCGATGAAGACCCCCGCTTGCGCTTGGCTGACTGGATGAAGTCGTCGAAGAACCCTTTCTTCGCTAAAGCGCTCGTGAACCGCTACTGGAAGCATTTCTTTCAGCGTGGGCTGATCGAACCAGAAGATGACATCCGCGAGTCAAACCCAGCGTCGAACCCTGAACTGCTGGCTGCTCTCGAAAAGCACTTCATCGAAAGTGGGTATGACCTCAAGGAACTGGTGCGTACGATCACCCGTTCGAATGCCTACCAGTTGAGTGCGATACCCAACCAGTACAACGTTGGCGACCGCCAGAATTACTCACGGTACTATCCGCGTCGCCTGTCAGCTGAAGTGATGCTGGATGCCATCGACCAGTTGGCTGGCACGCAGACTGATTTCGCAAATCTGCCTGCAGGCACCCGTGCGGTGGCGCTGCCTGACAACAGCTACAACCGTTCGTCCCCGTTCCTGCGGGTGTTCGGGCGGCCTGAAGGGGAGAGTGTTTGCGAATGTGAACGGGTGCAGTCGTCGAACCTGGCCCAGAGCCTGCACTTGATCAATGCTGGAGACATTCGCGGCAAGCTGGCTCATGCCAATGGTCGTGCCGAACTGCTTGCTAAGGATGCTCGGCCGGCGGAAGCCAAGGTCAAGGAGTTGTATCTCCACGCTTTCGCCCGTGAACCGCGTGCTGATGAACTGAAGGCAGCACTGGCCTACTTGAACGAACCACGTGTCAATGCAGCCGGTCAGAAGCTCGATGCGCAGAAGGCAGCCCGTGAGAACTACCAAGACCTCCTCTGGGCCATCATCTCTACTAAGGAATTCCTGTTTAACCATTAGGGTATGCCCTCCATGCTCCTCTCTCGGCACTACTCTCGCACTGCGGTTACCTGGACATTGCTCCTGGGTTGCCTCTCGTTTGTCAACGCTCAAGAAGTTGGCCTGCCTGCACCTCGGCTACTTACCACGATGCCGATGGGTGGCAAGGTGGGAACAGCAATCGATGTCACCATCACCGGCGAAAATCTCGATGATGCGAGCGACCTGATCTTTTCTGATCCCCACCTCACCGCCAAACGCAAGCTTGATGGGGCAGGCACACCGATAGCCAATCAATACACAGTCACCATGGCAAAAGATTGTCCCGTGGGTCTGTATGAAGCTAGAGTCATGACTCGCCTGGGCATCTCGTCGTCACGCATTTTTGCGGTGGGCACGTTGAACGAAGTGGTGCAGACCAAACCAAACCGAACGCTGGCGACTGCTCAGGAACTGCCGGTGAACTGCGTTTGTAATGGTGCCACTGCAGATCGTTCCATCGATTACTACAGCATCAAAGCCAAGAAAGGACAACGTCTCATCGTCGATTGCGCGACCATTGGCATCGATTCCAAATTGCATGCGACAGTGATCATAAGCGATGCTGCAGGTCGTGACCTTGTCGTTGAACGTCGAGGTGGGGCAATCGATTTCACTCCATCCAGCGATGGTACCTATGTCATCAAGATTCATGAACTCACTTTTAAAGGTGGCCCGGCGTTCTACTACCGTTTAGGCATTTGGGAACAACAGCCTGGCACCGCTATTGTCAGACAGGCCTCTACTAAGCCTGTTCATGCTTTCTCCTGGCCACCCACGGGATTGCCTGCACAAGCAACGATGAACGAAGTAGAACCGAACAATGATGGCAAGCACGCTCAGAAGATCAGTCTGCCTTGCGATGTGGCAGGCAAGTTCTTCCCAGCGGCTGATGTCGATGTCTACGAGTTCGCTGCGAAGAAAGGTGAGGAGTGGTGGATCGAGGTAGCTTCCGAACGCTTCGGTCTCCGTACCGATCCGACACTCTTGGTTCAACAGGTGGTGAAGGGCAAGGATGCAGCCGAGAAGCTAATCGATGTTCTGGAGTTGAGCGACGTTCCCAGCCCGGTGCGAGTCTCCAGTAACGGCTACGCCTACGATGGTCCACCCTACAACGCTGGAACCTCCGACCTATTGGGCAAGTTAGTGATCAAGGAAGATGGCCTCTATCGCGTGCAGGTCTCCGATTTGTTTGGTGGCACACGCAGCGAACCAGGCAACCACTATCGTCTCATCATCCGCAAGGCTGCTCCCGACTTTGCTTTGGTCGCCTGGGCGTTGCACATGGAACTTCGCAATGGCGACCGCAACGCTCTATCGAAGCCCATTGCCTTGCGGGGTGGCGCTACGATGGCGCTCGAAGTGGTTGCCTTCCGTCGTGATGGGTTCGATGGCGAGATTGAACTGGCAATGGAAGGGCTACCTCAAGGTGTCATCGCCCATGGATTGAAAATCCCCGCCGGTCAATCGCGTGGCATGATGCTGATCACTGCTCAGGGCAATGCCCGGCGAGGCTACGCCAACGCTGTGTTCATCGGCAAAGCAACCGTCACTGGCAAACCGGTGACACGCCCATGTCTGCTAGCTTCAGTCTCGTGGCCCATCCCTGATTCCTGGGGCGAGATCCCCAGCCCGCGCTTGCTGGCTGATGTACCCGTCTCCGTCAGTGGCAGCGACGTGGCCCCGCTGACCATCACGACGAAGACTCCGGTGATCGAAGCCACCGTCGGCCAGAAGCTGACTGTTCCCCTGGTGCATAAGCGAACCAGCGATTTCTCTGGTGATACCATCCAGATGAAGGCCATAGGCGCTGGTTTCGAGAAAGCACCCACCTTTGATCTACCTGTCAAAGCAGACTCGTCTCAAGTAGTACTTGATCTGAAAACCCTGAACGTTCCACCAGGCGAATACCGTGTCTCGTTCCTGGGTGGCGGTGTGGTCAAGTATCGCCATCGCCCTGAACTGGTTACTGCAGTCGAAGCTGCTTCCGAAAAGAAGTTGTCGGAAGTGAAGGCTCTGGAAGACGAAGTGAAGAAGGTGACGACCGATGCCCAGAAAGCGCCTGCAGCCAAAAAGGAACAGATGACCAAGACCCTGGCTGCAGTCAGTGCCAAAATGAAAGCTGCGACCGAAGCTTTGAATGCCACCAAGCAACAGCTCAATCAGGTAAAGCAGGCAGCTCGGCCTCGCGATATCGTCGACATTGTGGTCTGTGAGCCGTTCACGATTCGCATCAAGCCTGCGGAGAAGAAGTAATGTCACACAGCTACAACTGTCGCGGGCCGATTCAGTTTGGCGCCACTGGTCGTCGTGCGTTTCTACAAGCAGGCCTGGCCGGGTTCGCCTCGTTGAGTCTGCCTAACATCCTCAAACTGCAACGTGCCAGCGCCGCTTCGTTGGCGAACACCGAGAAGAAAGCGGTGATCATGGTCTGGCTACCGGGCGGGTTGTCTCACCTTGATTCGTACGACCCCAAGCCCAATGCAGGCAGCGACTATCGAGGGCCGTTCAAACTCATCCCCACCAAAGTCCCCGGGATGCAGTTCACCGAGTTGATGCCGAAGCAGGCAGCCATCGCAGATAAGCTTGTGGTCGTGCGTTCTATGCGGCAGTCAGCAGGTGGTCACCCGGCTGGTTCGATGCAACTACTTTCAGGCGACCCCGATACACGCGATAAGCCCAAACCCAAGTACCCCGACTGGATGACTGTTGCCAATTACCTGCTGGCCCAGCAAGGCCAGCGGCAGAATCCGCTACCTTCCTATGTTGGCCTCAATCCGCCACTCGAATACAACGGCCCCGCCTACCTGGGTGATTCGTACTCACCATTTGTCGTCTCGGGTGATCCCAACGCTCCGACGTTCTCGGTGCCCAACATTGGCTTGACCAATGCTGACGAAGTGCAGCGACTGGGCCGACGTTCTTCATTGCGTCAGAAACTTGACACCCTGGAACGCAGTTTCGATCATGCCCGCGAACTCGCTGCTCTCGATGAATTCGAGTCGCAAGCCATGACCTTGCTGACGAACCCACGGACCAAGGTTGCCTTTGATCTGAACCGCGAAGACCCGCGCACACGAGATCGCTACGGCCGTAACGCTTGGGGACAACAACTGTTACTAGCCCGCCGACTGGTGGAAGCTGGCGTTGATGTGCTGACAACCAGCCTCAGCGGTCCGCTCTGTGGACGAGTAGGTAACTGGGACGATCACGCTGTCAATCAGCACGTGTTCGATGCCATGAAGTTCCGTTCGCCTGCTTATGACCAGGCGGTGTCGGCATTGATTGAAGACATCTACCTGCGCGGTCTTGACAAGCGTGTGCTTGTCGTCGTCACCGGAGAATTCGGTCGCACGCCGAAGATCAGTTACGCCCCCAGCACCGGAGCAGGCGATGCCAGCGCCCCCGCAGGCACCACCCAGCCCGGCCGCGATCATTGGCCTGCAGGCTTCTCCAATATCTGGGCAGGTGGTGGCATCGCAACCGGCCGCTTCGTTGGTGCGACCGATAAGCGAGGCGAAAACGCCATCGACCGTGTCTGCGGACCAGGCGATTTCCTGGCCACGATCTATCATCACTTAGGCATCGACTATGCCAAGACGATGATCAAAGACTTCAACGGCCGCCCCACACCCATCGTGGATCATGGCAAAGCGATTCCCGAATTGATCGGGTAGGGAGGGCGAGTCTCTTGCCTAGCTGCAGACTTCATGGTTTCGATGGTGTGTCACTGATGGCATGAATGGTATTGTGAATCGTGCCAACGATGGCACGACCATCTGTTCCTTTCAGGCGATACTTGATCTCCATGCCCCAGGTGGGTGCCAGGTCTTTACTCTCCAGCCGCACCGTCTTTCCATCGGGCAGGAGTACAGCTTTCGATATCGCCAAGGCATGTTCGTTGAGATGCTTGGAGCCGTAGTTCTTGCTGCGTAAAAGCCCCCACACCGTAACTTCGTAGTTCTTGATATCAGCAGCACTGGAGGGATCGATCGGATCGGTGAACGTCACTTCCACTCCACCCGACCTGGCCTTGAGACCAACAGGCAAGTCGGCAGGCTTGCCTGTGTAGCGAACCCTATAGAAACCACCTGACCCAGTCTGATTCCCTGCCCAGGCGAACATGCCGAGGGTATAAAGCTGGCCATCGACAGGATGAAATCGGCCACGCATGATGCCAGTCGGAAATGGAGGCAAAGGCAGCGAGCACATGCCACCCTGCACCTGGCCATTCACTCTCTCATGGGGCACCACATAGATCTTCCCATGCCCATAGGAGATGTTCAGCAACGAACCCTGCAGTGGCCCCCACTTGTCACTGTTCATCCATAGTATTTCCGCCGGCGAACGATCAAAGTTGTTCGTGATCCAGCACAGCGGTTGTTTCATGGCCGAGTCGGATGTATCGGTGATGTCCGTATACCCCCACATGTTGCCATAGAAGCCCCCCTTCTCGACGAGGTTGATCCGATTCTTCGGTGTCCAGAACCCTTCCTGATCAGTGACGAAGAAGGTGCCATCGGGATTCAGGCATACACCATTAGCTGCTCGGAAGCCGGTCGCGAGTATCTTTGTCGTCGAACCATCCTTGCTTACCTTTAGCAACGTACCATGATGCGGAACGAGGGCAGGAAGCGCATGACGACCACTCTTGGCGTAGTAGAAGTTGCCTTCCGGATCGGTCTGCAACCCCATGGCAAACTCATGGAAATGCTCGGTGACCTGATGATCGTTGTTAAAGCACTCGTAGTAGTCCATCTCGCCATCGGTATTCAGATCATGCAATCGCACGATTTGGTCGCGACAGCAGACATAGATATTCCCATCACGCTGCTTCAGGCCCAGCGGTTGAAAGAGCCCGGTTGCAACGCGCTGCCAAGTAAGCCCGCTTGCTGGTTGATCGAATCCGGAGACCATCCAGACATCGCCATCCCAGGAGCAGACTGCGGCTCGTTTGCCATCAGGGAAGAAGTCAAACCCCGTCAGTCGCAATTGGGCGTTCCACGGATTCTTTTCAGGGAGAACGAAGGTATCCACCGCAAACGGGCCATCGTTCTTGCCTATCGTCGTGGTCGTTTTGAGAACCTCGGGCCAACGCTTCGGGCCACCTTCGGTCAGTAGTTTCAAAGATTGTGGGGCAGGGGAGCTTCGTGCAAAGTTATCAAGTGACGGTTGTGATGTCGTAGCCATCAGGAGCTTGACACGAATCGTCGATGACGAAGCAGGTACCTTCAGAAGCGTGAATCCATCCCTTTGGATGAGCGATGCCTCACCCACCATCGATACCGCGACACCTTCTGGTGCGATCCGGGCTAACAATTCTTTGGAAGACGGTCCGATTTCCATCGTACGGGAATAGATGGGCATCGCTGGTGAACTGGCATCGGTCTCCACTCCGAACGACTCAAGTACACTGGCACCACCAACGGTGTAGGAAATGATCGTCTGATTGCCGAACTGATAGGTGCCCCGGTATTGCGTCCACGATTTCGGAAGCGGTCCATAGGGTCTGCCATCGCGCCCGGTCAAGCGTGGATCGTTGAAGAGGCCTGTTTCGGGATTAGCCCAACCTGGGCCAACGGGATTCACCACCTGAACATCACCCATCAGCTTGGGATGAACCTGATGCTGGCCGTTGAAGTGAATGCCTTTCCAGTCGATGAAGCCACTCCCAGTCCATGCTGCAGCGAACCGCAGGGTGTCGTGATCAAACAACGCCCAGCGGCTGCCTCGTGACACACCACCCGGCCCGGCATCAAGCCGAACGGCAATACCCTTGTAAGCAATGTTTGCCCCACCTACTTCGTAGGTGTTCATCAGGCTGGGGCCGTAGTCCATGGTCACCCAGGGCTCCACTGTTGCTGCCGGTGGGCCGAAGGTTGTCCCCTTCGGGAGTTTGTCGAGGTAAGGCTGATCGACGCTTGCATATTGAGTCGGATTACTGTTCTTGAGATAGGTTTCACGGAGGTAGTGAATGACATCGTACTTCTGTCGAGGCACCATCCACGTTTGCGGGGCCATCATGCCGTAGCCGTGGGTGAGCGTTTGATACAGGCTGTAGGGGTCGCTGCCGTTCTTGAACTTATCGACTGCAAAACGGAGAGACGTAGGCATGGAGCCGAGTGCATCCTTGGTCCCATGACAATTCGCACAAACACGGGTATAGATGGCCTCGCCACGGCGGAAGGCCTTCTCATCCAGCGCACGGATCATCCCGACGTGGTTGATCTCCTTTTCGTACTCGGGGATCACCAGTGCCGTTTGGGCGGGCCGCAATTCACTGGCTCGACGAGGCCCTTGCTCGGCGATTTCGATGAGGTACTTTGCCAGATCGAGGAATTGCTGACGATCCGAAAGCAGATTCACCAGACCATCTGGCATCAGCGATTGCTGGCTGATCTTACGCTCATCAATCTCAGCACTGTTAATCTGGATCTGCTTACCCTGTGCTGCCGGGTCGATGAGGGTGATGTCGCCATTCTTGTCACTCACGAAAAGACCCGTGTGAGTGCGCCCATCGCGTGTGGCAATGGTAACCGTTTCGTAACCCTTCTTGATCACTTTCGATGGCAAAAGTACCGATTCAATGAGATGCTCTGCTGTCCCATCCTTTCCGATTTTCGTCAGATCAGGCCCCAGTTGTGTGCCAGCTTGTGAGTCGTGACATTTGGCACAGGTGAGAAAGGGCTGGAAGAACAACACCGCCCCACGGGCTGCATCGCCCCGAGACCGTACATCCTTGATCAAATTGGAGAAGGGTTCCTTGCTCAATTTCTGCTGTAACGTGGATTGGTCCTGGCCATGTACCGAAATAGCAAGCAACATCAAGCTAACTACAAGCAACCTGCTAACGTGCATCCAACGCTCCTCTTTCAATCAAACACCATCACATATGCTCATTGATCATGCCCAGTTCTCCGTGGTGAAGCAACGAAAAAAGCCACCAGCATTACGCTGACGGCTTTCTGGTATTCATCGCTCGATGAACAACTACGAGAGTTCGCCCACTTTGTAACGCTTGAAGGTGACGACATTCAGCTTCATCGGGGCGATGACATCAGCGATAGTCTTGCTGTCGTCCTTCACGAACTTCTGTTCCAGAAGCACGTTCTCGCTAATCCAGGTCTTGATCTTGCTCTCGACGATCATCTGTACGACTTTCTCAGGCTTGCCGGTGGCTTTGGCCTGAGCGTCAGCGATCTCACGTTCCTTGGCAAGCACATCTTCAGGAATGTCAGACCGGAGTGGGTACTTGGTCTGGCACGCGGTGATGTGCATGCTCACTTCCTTGAGCAGATCTTCGTTGACGTTGGCCTTGTCGCCCTGCAGTTGCAGGAGCACACCGACGGTGCCGTCGTGATGAACGTAGGTGCCGAATGGGCCACCACTGAGGACAGCGAAGCGGGCGACCTTCATGTTCTCGCGAATCAGGCCGATCAACTCTTCGATGCGATCCTTGATGGTCTGCTTGGCATCAAAGCTGGCAGAGTTAAGTTCATCAACGTTCGCAGGAACTTTGCTGGTCTTGAGGAGGAACTCAGCAATGTCGTTACCGAGCTTGACGAACCCATCAGCTTTGGCGACGGGAGCACTTTCGCAGCGAAGTTCGACGATGGCAGCCTTGCTGTGATCGGGAGAGATAGCCACAAAGATGCGGCCTTCAGCTGCTTCACGGTCAGCCTTGCCTGCAGCGATGGTGGCATTGCGTTTACGCAGTTCATCCATGGCTTTCTGGAAGTCGCCACCTGCTTCGGTGAGGTACTTCTTGCATTCCATCATCGGACGGTTGGTCATATTCCGAAGCTTCATCACATCAGCGGCGTTGATTGTAGACATGTGCATTTTCCCTTGTCGTTAGCTCTGTTGTTATAGTGGTTGGGTTTGTTTTCAACCAAGCTAGTTCATCAACCGAGCAATTGTCGTTGAGTCGATATTAACGTCAGTTGTCAGTTGCGAGTTGTCAATTGTCAGAAAGACAACTTTCTGACAACTGATAACTGACAACTGACAACGAAACTCGATTGCAATATGGAACCTGCGTTGAGGCGCAGTTATTCTTAAGACATTACTCAGCAGCAGCAGGTTCAGCGGCTGGTACTTCGGGCTTATCGCTGCCTGCGTCATCACGAGACTGGTTGCGATCACCACCACGGTTGTCGCCCCCGCGACCACGGCCACGGTCGCCACCGCGACCACCACCGCCGCCACGGTTATCACCACCACGACCACCGCGGTCGCCACCGCGACCACGGTCACCCTTGCCACGACCACGTTCGGTACGTTCAGGGCGGTCACCCTTATTCTCGTCCAGCATCTTTTGGAGTTCTGGCGGAATGGCTGCTTTGCCTTCGATGACGGCCTGGGCCAGCTTCGACAGGATCAGTTCGATCGAGCGGATGCTATCGTCGTTGCCGGGAATGGGTAGATCGACAGTATCGGGATCGCTATCGGTATCAATGAGGGCCACCACGGTCACACCCATCTTGCGGGCTTCTTTCACCGCAATGTGTTCCTTGTGTGGATCAATGACGATGAGGGCTTCGGGAATGCGATTCATGTCGCGGATACCCGAGAGATTGCGGTCGATCTTCTTCCGCTCACGGGTGAGCGTCGAGATCATTTTCTTGGAATAAGTGTGGATCTGGCCTGAGCTATCGAGTGATTCGAGGTGGGTCAGTCGCTGCAGTCGGCTGCGGATCGTGCGGAAATTGGTGAGGGTACCACCCAGCCAACGTTCATTGACGCAAGGCATGCCGCAACGCTTGGCTTCGCGTTCGACGATTTCCTTGGCTTGGCGTTTGGTGCCAACAAACATCACCAGTTTGCCCTGGCTGACGATCTTGGTCACATACTTGTAGGCACGAAGCAAACCACGCAGGGTTTCACGCAAGTCGATGATATGAATGAGGTTGCGCTTGCCATAGATGTACGGACGCATCTTGGGGTTCCAGCGGCTGGAACGGTGTCCGTAGTGTACACCAGCATCGACGAGTTCCTTCACTTCAATCAGAGCCACACTATCCTCCAGGCCCAATATTTGGGCAGGTTATTTCCCCTCAGCCACGGCGACCTGACACGGTCATGCCGTTACGCAAACTGCACAGCTAAGTGGGGCCAGATATCTTAGGGCAAACGCGTTGGAATGGACACTCTCGCCTTTCAGATTCTTGGCATTGATGGCACGAAAAAGCCCCACATTAACCAGAGTCAATGTGGGGCTGGTGTTACTTAGAGTCAGTGATTAGGAACCACTGCCAGGAATCACGGGGAGCTTGGTCGTCGTCACGTTCTGTTTGACGAAGATGGGCTCGACCTTGATGCTGGTGTTCTTGCCATCAGCGGAGGAGCGGATGCTGGTTGCCATGCCGACGCCACCGTTTGATGGCAGTTCGATGTTGGTTTCACCGAGCAGTGCCAGCTTCTCCATTTCGGAAGCCTTGGCTGTGACAGCCTTCACACCCTGGATAGCCTGCATCTTGCCTTCGCCACCGATGACCACAGGAGTGGCCAGGTTGTCGAGCTGATTGCTGGCCATCTGGCTGAGACGGCGTTCGTTCACCAGTTGACGGAAGACGCCTGGAGCAGCGACCGTGGCAGGTGTCTGACGACGGCCTTCCTTGAGGTCGAGCGTGACGACGGCTTCATCGTCGAGGTTCACTGTGGAACGTTCGATGCGTTCTTCTGGTGTCCCCTGGTTCTTGATGATTTCCAGTGTAGCTTTGCCACCCACCGGACGACCCCAGACACGGCGAACCGTGAAGGTGTATTGGCCAGGGAAAGCTTCAGCGACGCTGTACTTCTTGGCCCGACCATTCTCGTTCACCAGCGAGCCACCACCAACAGATTGCTTGGTGAGTGCGGAGCAGGTGGAACCGGTAGGATCGGTTGCTTCCAGGTCGAGTTCTGCTTCACCCTGGTAGGTGAGCTTCACGACGAGGTCGCGACGAGCACTGGTTTCGAAGCCCTGAAGGAGCTTGGCAGCATCAGCACCGCGGCCATCTTGCGAGAGCACGGTTGCCAGCTTTTCGGTAGCCTGGCGAGCCTTGCCGTGCAGATCGACTTCAGTGATGGGCCAATCGTGCGAGAGGATGTGACCAGCAGCCCAGGCCATGGCAGCGGTATCCTTGGCGGTTTGAGCATAGCTCAGAGCGTCGAGGTAAGCTTCAGGGCTTTGTGGGTTGAGGTCAGCGCTCTTCTTGCAGAACTCGATTGCCTTCTGCACCTTGTTGTGCTTGGCCATCGCTCGTGCTGCAGTCAGGAAGCCATCGGCCTTGCCTGGCTTGAGGTCTGCTCCGGAGAGCAGAGCCTGTTCGATTTCTTCAGGGCTGCCATTCGACATCTCAAGTGCGAGAGCGAGGGCATCGTACATCCAAGGGCGAGGAGCCGCTGAGTGACGGAGAGCCGCCTTGAGCATGTTGACAGCCTGATCAGCCTTGCCGTTCTGGACGAGGAAGTCCACACCGGCGAGAGTGAAGCCATTGTCTCCGCCTCCCTGTTGGAAGGCTTCGTTCCAGAAGTTGACAGGTACACCTGCAGCAGGAGTATTGGCAGCAAGCTGAGACCCGTTGTCAGTCTTCCCACTGTTGTTGTTGGCATTCAGCGGGTTGTTGTTGTTGTTGTTGTTGTTGGGTTGGTTCATACCCAGGGCACCACCACCACCTGCTGGTGCGGCACCACCTGCATTGGGATCATCCTTACGCTTGTAAGGTGAAGGCAGGCGAGTAGTTCGCTTGGAAGGTGCACGGAAGACGAGAGCGAGAGCAGGATCATAGTAGAACATCTGATCCTTGTTGGGGTCGCCCTTGACAGGAGCAGAACCGCCGCCACCCATACCTCCCATGCCACCACCCAAGCCACCGCCACCCATACCGCCACCACCCATACCACCACCCAGACCACCAAGCCCACCCATGCCACCGCCCATACCACCCATGCCACCACCCATACCTGCCATTGCAGCGTTGGCTGAGGTCATATCCCAATCGGCATCAGTGATCACAATACGGATGAGGTTCTGGAGCATGACAGACTGAATCATGCGTGAAATAGGTTGGGAGAAGTTGACGAAAGCACCAAGGCCGCCGCCACCCATACCACCGCCCATACCACCCATGCCACCGCCCATACCACCCATACCGCCGCCCATACCACCCATACCACCGCCCATACCACCCATACCACCGCCCATACCACCCATACCACCGCCCATACCACCCATACCTCCGAATCCACCACCTCCCATGCCGCCCATACCTCCCATGCCGCCCATGCCTCCCATGCCACCCATGCCACCACCCATACCGCCGCCCATACCACCCATACCGCCACCCATGCCGCCGCCCATGCCACCCATGCCGCCCATGCCACCACCCATGCCTGAGGCCATGGTCATCTGGTTTGGAGGCATCACGAGCGCGCCAACATCCGTTACTCGCACAATGCGTTCGCTGAGGGCACGTTCCTGGGTTGTAATTTCCACGTAATCACCACGAATGATGTACGTAGCGGTCAGTGGAATCTCACCTTTCTTCAGATCAGCCAGTAGATAGGTCAAGATCGTGGCGAGCGACACACCCTTCATGCGGGGGATAGTCACCTTGATGTCACGAATATCCGACTGCTTGATGTTAGGATCAAGATCACGGAATGCTGCTGTATTGATAACCAGAGTTACATCGAAAGCTGTCTTGATGAAGTCGATGTATTCCGTCAGAGGGAATTCCTGGTCAAAGTACTTCTCAAACCGATTAGTTGGCTTATAGAGTGCATCCTGAATGCGAGTTGCTTCTTTAGCAGCAGGCATGCCGTAGTATGGGTCTGTCCAACGAGCCTTGCGCTGCTCGCTGAGTTCGATCCAGTTGCGGGCACGGCGACCACGGAAGAAGAATGAATCGGCCGCTGGGAAATACAGAGGCGGTTCGTCTGGAGTAGGGATAGACGATTCATCAATCGTCAGCATGGTTGCCAGGAAGGCATCACGCTTGACCTGGATGATTCGTTCCCACTGACTGTTTTGATAGGCAAAATTCGATTGGCCACGTGCCAGAGCGGTTACTTCGGTAAAGCGTGGGTGACCAATCTGTGCAGCCAGAGCGCGAGCTTCGTCTGCCTTGTAGATCGCTTCTTCGTAGCGCGCCTTGGCCATCAGTGCTTCAAACTGGGCCATCGTGGTGCGAAGGCGTTCTTCACCAGCTTCGCGGGTACGAGTCACTGCCTCACGTGCCTTAGCTGCGGAGAGAAGTGCTTCCTTTTCATTCATCTCGGCATCGAAGCGTTCAGCACGAATCTGTGCCTGACGGATTTCCGATTCGAGCTGAGTACGAATCTTGCGACGAGTATCTTCGCTCAGGTTTGGATCGGTACGTACTTCCTGTTCCAGGAGACGCAGACGATTCAGTGCATCACCAGGATTTGAGGTGAGATCCTTGCGAGCCTGCTTCAAAGTCTCTTCAACATTGAGCTTCACTCGCTGAGCTTCGACATCAGCAGCCTGCTGGGTTCGCTTAAGAAGATCATCTTCCAGCTTGGCGCCACCATCCTGCTGCTTCGTGAACAATTTGGCCTGGTTAGCTGGATTCTTCTGCATCGTTGATACGAGGCGGATACCAGCCTGTGCTTCAGCATCCTGTGGATCGATCTTGGCTGCTTCACCAAACAGTTCAGCGGCGAGATCAAGCTTGTTGCTCTTCACAGCGAAAGCTGCCTGGGTCAGCAGGTCTTCCTTGGCGAAGCTGGTCTGGCTGCTGGCGAAGACGAGTGCCAGATCACCGCGGACCAGTGCTGGTGCATTCTGATCCAGTTTCCACTGACGAACCATGCTCGGCAGGAAGAAGCAATCAGGTGTACTGGAGAGTACAGGTTCGGTCTGAGTCACACCAACGGTCTGACCGAAGATCGTACCTTTGCAATCAACCGTGAATTGAGCCAGCTTGCCCTTGAACTCACCAACAACAAGGGTTGGTTGATCGTTACGCAGCGGAGGCAGCTTACCTGGCATGGCCAGTGTCACTTCAGCAGGCATCTTCACTTCAGCATTGCGAAGGATAGGTGCGGTCACGCTCTTGTGGAAGCGAGCGATCGTGGCTTCCGACGTTTCCTTGTTAGCCAGACGCAGTACAGCTCCACCGGTGGCAGATGCGATTCCGCTCATGTCCAGGATGTCAGGCTTGAAGCCAACAGGAACAGCGAAGAACTGGATTTCCTTGGTCAGCAGGTTGCTGGCGAGGTTGGTGCGATCAGCAGCTGTCATGGGATTGAGAGCGCTGACACCGTCGCCGATGTAAACGATAACCTTGCGACGGTCATTGCTGCCATCGAAGACTTTCTCTGCGGTCTGGATGGCTGACTTCAGGTCAGCGGTGCCCATCGGGGTCACATCGTTGAGGGCCTTGTGAGCATCAGCTAGCTTGGCATCCTTGGCGGAGATGAAGCCAGTGTGCTGGGCATACTTGCCAGCAACGGAAGCGATGGCAACGCGGTCTTCGCTGCCGAACTTGTCGCTGAGTTGCTTGGTGACAGCCTTCGAGGTGAGCCAGGGAACACCGGCCTGGCTGGCGGTTGAATCAACCAGGATCAAGAGGTCCGTCTTGATGTTGGCAGTATTCGCTACCAGGTTAGGCTGCAGTTTGAGGGCGAAGGTTTGTTCGCCGCTAGCTGCTGTGAAGGTGTGAACACCGGCTTCGAGGAACTTGCCTTCAGTGAAGCGTTCCGAAAGCTTGTTGATGTTTTGTGGGAATGCAGCCAGGGTGCTGGCAGGACGCCCGCCTTGATCACCGAGGATAGCTGTGGATGCAGTGGCAGTGGTAGCGGCCAGGACTGCGCCTAAGAAAAGCTGACGACGGACCGTAGTCATGTCCAGACTCCGAAATGTGATACCGACAGACGTGAGTAGGTGGGTGTCCCAAGACAAGGGATCGACCCAGAGTTGTACCGTAAGTATAGCAGACATTCGGCAGAGGAAGCTAGAGGAAATTGGTAAATTTCGCAGGCAAAATCATGAGAAGTATCTCAGATAATGTCTGAAACCAACCTTTCGTCCCAGCTAAATTCTCGTTCGCTGTGTCTTTCTGCATTCAATCCACCAGTTTCATCGCCAAGGCGACCACCAGTAGAAGAATGGCTCCCAGATAGAACACGACCCGAATAGGGCCCAAAGATATGCTCTGATCTCTCCATCGGTACCAGACGAGTGGCAGAATCAATAAATATCCTGCGACAGTACTGGTGACTGACAGAATCATACCTGTTCGCATACCAAAGTAGGCTCCGAGAATGCCTCCCCATCCCAAATGAAGGTATAGCCACGTTTCGCCGAAGCGACTCCGGAATGGCAGCATCATGACGACAGCAATGACGGAACCCGCCAGCGAACACCCCATTCACCCGTATCCACCATCGGGGAGAATGCCCACATTATGAAGTAGGCCAATTCCCCAGGCGAATGCGATACCAGGCAGGGTGAGCCATGCGGGCAATCGTTGCAGCCACCAGGCGATGCTGCTGACTGTCACCACCCACAAGGCAGCAACAACGAGCGTCCATCGTTCCGTGAGCAACTCTGCCACAAACGTCTCCTCGCTAGTTTGACACGTCTGCTCATTCCAGCCGAACCAAAACTACGAAGGAGTGACGAAATGGCTGAAAAGCTACAGCGGTTGTGCACAGTTAGCGGGTTATACGTGGACTTTGAGGGGGACGGATGCGGAGGTAAGAATGAATGTCGTATCGTTAGTCTTTACAAGCACATCTGTCTGCTATCTCACGAGGTTCGTCATGCCACGTTCCTCATAACTTGGCCATCCGAATTCGCCTGATGTGGGATCTTCAACTCCCAACTCGCACAGCTCAGATCTGGGCAACTCAGCAAAAGTGCCCTTGTCGCGTGCAGCCAATAGCATCGCCACAAGGAACTTGCCGATGGCTTCCGTCAATGCGGAGGAATCGCATTCCTTCTCATTGCCGTCCAGTTGGACGATGCTCACAGTTTCCTCTTCACACACTGCTTGGACTGCGGGAAGCCAATGCTCCCGAGTTAGTTTTGCGAAATCCGGGTGCGTGGGATCGCCATCGGGTTCGCTTCCGGGTTTGGTATCGAAGTGGACATGCACCCAAGGTGTCGATTCACTGTCGCCGAGAGAAAAGGCTAGGTCGATACGCGAGACTGCCGGATGGTTCTTTGCAGTCGCCGCAGAATTCTGTTTGGCGGAGTAGTTCAATGCAGCTTCGACCAACATTGCTTGCACATCCAGTTCGTCTTTCCGCAGATCGATTGTGACCATGTGCAAACCCCGTTGTCTTTGCTATCGGTAGAACGACCAAGCCAGCATCGCGAGGATGACGAGGATAGCACCCACGTAAAACAGCCATTTCGGATGAATGGAGATCAGATCCCCTTTCCCCTTCTCGGGTACCAGATGCTTATGGGCCTCGACTTCTTTTTCGCGGTCTTTACGATGCTGTTCGTGATGGTTCATGGACGACCTTTGCTAAAGTAAATAAGCAGTTTCATTCTATTACCCATCAGCCACATCGCCGCGAGGTAGTGCCAGATACACACCTTTCATTGAATAACCATTCTTTCGACTTTGCACAAGTAGTCTGCCATTGAGTTCGTTTGCCCATTTGTTATGATGGCACCATGTTCGGTAAGATACTTCGTTCCATTTTGATCCTGGCTACGCTTCATTTGCATGCTCCGCTTTGCAGGCTGCATGCCAGTTGCTCCGTTCCTCTTGTGGCAGAGAGTGCTTCAGCGCCGGTCGAAGAGTGTGAGTGCTGCAAGGAAAAGCATGCACAGCCGTGTCAGGATAGAAACGCTGAAAAGCCCGTTGGTGGAGACCAGAAGTCACGATCCTGCCAATGTTTGTGTGGGCTCGTGGCGATGGGGTATGTTCCATTAACGCCAGTCGTGCAAGTGGGTCTGGTAAAGGATGTTTCCTGTCAATTGAATGTCAGTGACTGCTGCCACACGCAGGATGGTTTTGAGCAGGCAATCGATCGCCCGCCCCGTTCGTAACATTTCTTCGATCGTCATTTATCCATTGATCACACCGCGAGCTATTCCGCAGGTGTAATAGTGTCGTGCCATCCTTTCATTACATCGTTACGAGGCCACGATCATGGCCAATCTCCATGCCGACCTGGGAGCACTCCGGGTCAACCGGTCGGATGCTGGGACCGGTGCTCCGCCACTACGTCTCCCTCGGCGCTGGGTGAGTCGCGTCGTTTTACCGTTGCTTCTCCTTGGTGGATTCACCGGAGCCTTCGTCTGGTCTTCGTGGGATCGCCTGGTACCAGCAGTCGGTGTCCGTGTGGTACCCGTGCAGATCCGAAGTTCGACGGTTGAGAACAGTGGCCAGGAGTTGTTCAAAGCCAACGGCTGGCTCGAACCACGTCCCTTGCCTGTCGATGTTCCTATTCAGACCGAAGGCATGTATCGCATCAAATCCATCCATGTGAACCCAGGTGATGCAATCAAAACCAAACAACTCCTGATCGTACTGGATGACGAAAAAGCCAAGCTTGATCTGGAAGCACTGCAAAAGAAACTGTCACGGAGAAAGGCAGCGATTGCATCGGTGCAAGCAGACATTGGCAAAGCAGAGGTCGCTGCCAAAAATGCTGAAACCTCGATACTCTCGGCCAAAGAGGAAGGCGAATCGGATGTTCGCTTCGAAATGAGTGAAGTCACCAAAGCGGAGGCGCACCTATCCACCGGTGAGCAAGCGGTCAAAGTGCAGGAGGACCTGCTCAAGAACGGAGTGGTGCAGAGCGATGTCAAACTCAACAAGGCACGACAGGATTTGAGCGTCATCCGGGCAGAGATCGAAAGCGCCCGGGCCAAACTGGCCAAGACCAGGACCAATGCAGCCGTCCGCATCAGGCAAGCTGAGACGCTACGCTCTTCAGCGCTGGCTGATGTGAAGAGCTATCAAGCCAAGCGGGAAGAAGCCCAGCATGAAGTGGCTGATGCTGAAGTCGAAGTACGCAAGGCTCAACTCGAACTGGATCGCACCAAGATATATGCACCCTCGGATGGTGTCGTCATGCAATTGCATGTCCGCATCGGCTACATCATGGGTGGCGGAGGCAAGAACAATGCAGGCGAACAGAAGGCCACTGCTGTCACGCTCTATGATCCGGCCAAGTTGCAGGTGCGTGTGGAAGTCCCCATCACTAAGTTTCAGTTCGTCCAGAACGGTCAGCCTGCCATCGTCGAAATTGAGGATGTTCTACCTGGGAAGAAACTGCAGGGGACTGTCCTGTACGATACCCACTTTGCCAACATCGCTCGCAACAGTGTGCCCGTCAAAGTGGCTCTCCCCGATCATTCGCCGGTGCAGCTTCGGCCTGAGATGATCGCCAGTGTGCGTTTCCTCTCGCCCAGGAAAGCGGCTGCACCCAAACAGCAGGCAGTGGAACGAATGATCGTCCCCCGTCGCGTGGTTCTCTGGGAAGGGGAGCAAGCTCGCGTGTGGGTCGTCGATCAGTTGACAGGCACTGCCATCATCAAACAGGTGGTGGTCGCTGCGGGAGGGAAGGAAGGGACCGGCGAAATGATCGAACTTGCTAGCGGCCTGCTCCCGACAGATAAGCTCATCACCAGTGGTGTCGAGCAATTGAAGCCGAACCAACGTGTCATCATCACCGGCGAAGATCGCTAAAGGAACCTGCATGGCACTCGTCGAGATAGAACTCCTTTCAAAAGTCTACAAGAAGGGATCGCAAGATGTCCCCGTTCTTCGCGATCTGAGTTTGACCGTAGAAGCAGGGGAGTTCGTAGCCTTGATGGGCCCTTCGGGTTCAGGCAAGACGACGCTGCTCAACCTCATCGCAGGCATCGACAGACCCACCCAAGGTTCGATCCAGGTAGCAGGACAAGACCTGGCCAGGCTCTCTCGCAATAAGTTGGCAGCCTGGCGGGCCCAGCACGTTGGCTACATCTTCCAGCTTTACAACCTCATCCCCGTGCTGACGGCCTACGAGAACATCGAGCTGCCTTTGCTGCTACTTCCAATCTCAAGTGGGGAACGTCGCAAGCGTGTACAGGTCGCACTCGAAGCGGTTGGTCTCATCGACCGTTATGATCATTACCCGCGACAGCTCTCCGGAGGCCAGGAGCAGCGGGTAGCCATCGCCCGGGCCATCGTTGCTGATCCCACCATCATCGTGGCTGATGAACCAACAGGTGATCTAGATGCAGAAACTGCTTCAGCCACGCTCGCCTTGCTCAAACGACTGAATGAAGAGATGGGCAAAACGCTCGTCATGGTTACACACGATCCCAAAGCTGCATCGGTGGCGAATCGTCTAGTGAAGCTGGAGAAAGGCAAACTCGTCGATGATCAACTCCACGTGGTGGCCTTCAACGGTATGAAGGCCAGCCCCCGTTCCCGTCAACTGGTTTCGGAGTGATCTGTGTTCAAGTTCATTCCTTACATTCTGAAGAACCTGCTCGGCCACCGGGTTCGCAGCTTTATGACGATCATCGGAACGGCACTCCTCATGCTGTTGTTCCTGTTCGTCTTCTCTATTCAATCAGGCTTGCATCAGCTGCTACAGTCTCAGGATGATCGACTGATCGTGTTCCAGTCGTACCGCTTCTGCCCCAGTTCGAGCCAGTTGCCCATCTTCTATGAAGAAGTGATTCGGAGCATCGCTGGCGTGAAGGATGTGCTCCCGGTCAAAGTGGTGGTCAACAATTGCCGGGCCAGTCTGGATACCGTGGTCTTTCATGGTGTGCCTGCGAAAGCGCTCTCCAAGGTGCGACCACAAGTGCGATTCCTCAGTGGTGACTGGGTGGCGTTTGCCAGCCGTACCGATGGTGCACTGGTTGGCAGGCGCATTGCAGAGCGACGTGGTATCAAGTTGGGGCAGTCCTTCACCATCGCAGGCATCACCGTTACGGTGGCAGGCATCTTCACTTCCGAAGCAGCAGGCGAAGAGAACGTCATCTACACGCACATCGAACTACTGAACAGCAATCAGCACCATCAGGACCTGCATGCCACCCTTTATGAAGTGAGCCTGACTGATCCGTTGCAGGCCGAGAAAGTAGCGACTGCGATAGATGCCAAGATCAAAGACCGTTTTGAAATCACCACCGAGACCAAGCCACAGAAAGCCCACTTTCAGAACGTCCTGGCTGATCTGCTCGACTTGATCGGCATGACCCGCTGGCTCGGCTTCGTCTGTATCGGCGTGGTCGTCGTGCTGGTTGCCAACTCCGTCATCATGGCTGCACAAGACCGGGTGAAGGAACATGCCGTGCTGCAAACCATCGGCTTCTCCAGTTGGCGTATCATCGGGCTGATGTTGACCGAAAGCATCGTCATCAGCCTGATCGGTGGCATCCTGGGTACACTTGCCTGCGTGGCGTGGCTGACCTGGCAACCGCTGAGCATTTCGACGGAAGGAGTCAGCGTGGATTTCATCGCCTCCCCCGCACTGCTGGGCTGGGGCCTGGGGCTCTCTGCCCTTATTGGCCTGATCGCTGGTTTGATTCCTGCCTGGCAGGCTGGTCGGGCCGAAATCGTCAACTCCTTACGGTGAGACTATGAAGCTGCTGCCGTGGGATTATGGTGTACGAAACTTGCTGCGAAGGCCCGTGCGCACCTTGCTGACAGCTATCGGCCTGACGCTGGTGGTCTTTCTGCTCTTTCTCGTCGTGGGGTTTGTTCGCGGGCTCGAAAAGAGCCTGGAACAAAGTGGCGACCCGGAAGTGGTGATGATTCACAACGTCAACTCAGCCGAGAACCTGGAGAACTCTTCCATCAGCGACGAAGTCACAGCACTGGCTCGCACCGAGTTCGCTCCGCAGTTGATCAAGTATGGAACCGTGCCGGCGGTATCACCTGAACTCACCATCGCCAGTCGAGTGGGCCTTGCTGAGGAAACCCACGGACCACAGTTGGCGGTCTTGCGAGGAGTCGAATGGCAGAAGGTCTTCCTCGTCCGCAGACAGGTCTTTCTCCTCGAAGGAACCTTACCCAAACAAGGTGAAGTGCTGATCGGTCGTTTGGCTGCTACCAAGCTGGGACTGTCATCACGCGACCTGGCTGTGGGCAACACCATCCATATTGAAGGCAAGCCGTGGAAGATCAGTGGTCGTTTCGCTGCACCGGCAACCCTGCTCGAAGCGGAACTGTGGCTACCACTGGATGAACTGAAGGTGGCCATGAAGCGACCGAATGACATTAGCATTGTAGCCATGCGTTTCGATCCAGCAGGCGACCGCAGCAAGCAGATGGGGCTAGTCGATTACTTCTGCCGCAACCGTCGCCCAGATCTGGAGTTGATGGGCAGCCAGGAAGCGGAGTACTATGCCTCGCTGCAAAAGCATTATGGGCCGATGCGAACCATGACCTGGTTACTGCTGGCGCTGGTCAGCGTGGCTGGTGCCTGCGGGGCCATGAACACGATGTATGCAGCGGTGGCTGGTCGCGTTCGGGAGTTCGCAGCTTTGCAATCGATTGGTTTCTCTCGTCGAGCCATTGCAGCCAGCTTATTGCAGGAATCGGTGATCCTGGCTGCTGTCTCGACGCTGGCAGCGACGGCACTTGCACTGTTGTTGCTTCAGGGTATAGCGGTGCGGTTCACCATGGGTGCATTTGCACTACAACTCGATCGCACAGCCATCCTCATTGGCTGCACGGTTGGTCTGGGGTTAGGTCTACTCGGAGCCATTCCACCCGCCTGGCGAGCGTTTCGCCTGAGCATCGTTGATGCCTTGAAGGCGGTTTAATTGAATAACTTGAAGAGGAGTCTTGTATGCGTTGGTACCATCTTTCCTGCCTGACACTGGCACTCGGGTGTGGTGAAGCACCACAAGCGAAACAGCCAAATGTCAAACCGACTACGACAGTTGAAGCAACACCATTGCAAAGCTCACTGCTTCAGCCGCTGGTGCTCACACAGAAGCCCACAGCGATCTCGGTAGTAGATGCTCTGAAGCGGCCAGCGGGTGAGAAGGTCATCGTCTCGGGACAATTTCCACTGGAGAACGTCAAACCCTTCAACAGTGCCGTTGCTGCATTTATCATGCTGTCGCCCGAAGCACTGGCTCGTGAGGAAGTCAAAGATGAGCTAGCCTGCGATGATGCAGCTACCTGTCCAAGCTGCCGTAAACTACTCGATGCCCACGGTGTACGGGTTGAACTGGTAGATCAGTCTGGCGTGATTCTTCCCACCACTGTCGAAGGGTTCAATCAACTCAAACCCGGTGGTACTATCACGGTCGAAGGTGAGATTAAACGGGATGGCAAGGATAACAAGCTGGTCCGCATCGTCGCCAAGCGGTTCTTTCCGGGCTAACGACACTCCGATGGGCGAAACACCACTCATGCTCAGCGATATTACAGTTCAAAAGAAAAACGCTCACTTGAAGTGAGCGTTTCTCTATTCGTCTGACATCTCGGCGGAGCGAGATGGAAACTTACTCTTCCCGGTTTGAGCGATCAAACCGTTTACGGTCTGCTTCTTTGAGCATGGCCTTGCGGAGACGAATCGAGTTGGGGGTGATTTCCACCAGTTCATCGTCTTCGATGTACTCAAGTGCCATCTCGAGTGTCATCATACGAGGGGCCTTCAACACCACCGTCTTTTCGGCGTTGGCGTTACGCATGTTCGTCAGCTTCTTTTCACGAGCGACGTTTACTGGCAGATCGTTATCGCGGCAATGTTCCGCCACGATCTGGCCTTCGTAGGTCTGGTCCTGGGGGGAGACAAACATCACACCACGATCCTGCAGACCTTCGATGGCATAGAACGTCGCAGGGCCGGTCTCGGTGGCTACCATCACACCGTTGATACGGCTGGGGATCGTGCCTCGGCTCGGCTGATAGTCGTAGAACGTGTGGTGCATGATTGCCTGGCCACTGGTGGCGGTCAGCAAGCGAGTCTTGAGGCCGATCAAACCACGGGCAGGGATGGTGAACTCGAGGTGAGTCAATTCACCACGGGCATCCATCTTCAAGCATTCAGCTCGTCGGTTGCCTACCAGTTCCATCACGGAACCCACGGAGCCTTGTGGACATTCGACCACCAGGTATTCCACGGGTTCGAGCTTCATGCCACCCTCTTCCTTCATGATCACGCGGGGCTTGCCCACTGAAAGCTCATAGCCTTCGCGACGCATGGTTTCGAGGAGGATACCCAGGTGCAACAGGCCACGCCCGGAGACCATGAACTCGTCCGACTTACCTTCCACGGGAACCACGCGGAGGGCCACGTTGCGTTCCAGTTCTTTGAACAAACGATCACGCAACTGGCGACTGGTGACGAACTTGCCATCACGACCGCAGAATGGTGAATCGTTGATGCGGAAGAGCATCGTCAACGTCGGCTCATCGACCTTGAGTTGTGGCAGTGGATTCGGATGATCAACATCAGCAATGGTATCGCCGATTTCTACATCTTCCAAACCGACCAGGGCACAAATGTCGCCTGCAGTCACTTCTTCCACTTCGCTACGGCCCAGGCGATCGAACGTCAGCAGTTGCTTCAAGTTGTAGTCGGTCCGTTTGTTGTCACGCCCTAGCATAGCCACACGCTGGTTCTTCTTGAGCTTGCCTGCATAGAGACGACCCACGGCGATTCGGCCCACAAACTCGCTGAAGTCGAGGTTGTTCACCTGGAACTGGGCGGGTGCGTCCATGTTCACATCGGGTGGTGGAACATGCTTCATGATGGTTTCGACGAGTGGACGAAGATCGACATTCTCGTCTTCCAGTTTGTACTTCGCCCAGCCATTGCGACCTGATGCATAGATCACGGGGAAGTCGCAGGTGGCATCATCTGCATCGAGATCGACGAAAAGATCGAACACCGCATTCAGCACTTCCTGACAACGGGCATCAGGACGATCGACCTTGTTGATAACCACGATAGGCTTGAGACCACATTCGAAGGCCTTGCGGAGTACGAAGCGGGTCTGAGGCAACGGGCCTTCTGCCGCATCGCACAGCAGCACGGCACCGTCAGCCATGCGGAGCACGCGTTCTACTTCGCCACCGAAATCGGCGTGGCCGGGGGTATCGATGATATTGATCTTGGTATCGCCCCAGCGAATGGCGCAATTCTTGGCCAGAATAGTGATGCCTCGCTCACGTTCCAGTTCATTGGAATCCATGATCAGGCCATGCTGACCACCTTCGAGCTTCTCGAGTTCACCAGCGCGGTACTGTCCCGACTGTCTGAGCATCTCATCGACGAGTGTAGTTTTGCCATGATCGACGTGAGCGATGATGGCGACGTTGCGTAAATCGTTTCGTTTCATATCGGTTCCCAGCCCTCACAAAGAGGGGCGTTCCTCCAAACTTTTGGCAACTGTTTAATATAGGGAGAAGTGCCGTTGCCGTAGTGATGAGGTGATGAAGATGTGTTGATGTTGTAGTGGCAAAATGGAACAACCCTGGAACACTCCAGGGTTGTGAGAGATAGTGAACCCTGACTAGTCCAACAACAAATTCGGCTCCCAACCCACTCGTTCAGCGGAGCCACGGAGTTTCTCGAGGGCGCGGTTCTGGATCTGGCGGACGCGTTCTTTACTGATGCGAAGGAGGTGGCCAATCTGTCGTAAGCTGTGGGCACCGGCACCGGTTAAGCCAAACCGAAGATCCAACACTTTCCGTTCGCGAGGCCTGAGATTGTCCATCAGGTAATTGAGGGCTTCCTGGCGTTCGTTGTTGTCGCGAAGGATGTTGGTATTGTTGTCAGGCATCGCCTCGGTGAGCTTGAAGTCGCTGTCATCATCAAGTACAGCATTCAGGCTGACCGGGGTGCGAGTCGCAGTCTGCAGGTGCGTCAGGTGTTCCAGGCTGCTGCCGGTTCGCTTGGCCAGTTCCTGGGAGCTGGGCAGATGCTTGCCGCCGTGAGCGAGTGCTTCCGATTCCTGCTGCAGAAGGCCAAGCTCCTGCAAGTGGTGCGGAGACAAGCTGACGAGGTGACTCTGCCGGGCGACGGCTATTTGTAAGGTTTGACGAATCCACCAGGTAGCATAGGTGGCCAATCGGGTACCGTGGCTGACATCGAAGCGGTCGATGGCTTGCATCAGACCACAGACTGCTTCCTGAAGCAGATCGGTATAAGCCAGGGCATGGTGTCGGAAGCGTTTAGCAACGTGGGCAGCGAGACGGATGTTCGCAGAAGCCAGGCGATGCTTGAAGGTGACGTACTTCTCGAAGACGTTGCGGATGTTCGGATGTCGACGCACTTCGTAGGTCGTGTGTTCGCGGATGAACTGGGCCATCGGCCAGGGTTCCATCGGCGGACGGTGCTGTTTGAGTTGCTTGGTGTAGTTCTTCAGCAGTTGTTTAACGAGCTCTTTCTTGTTTTCCCAGAAGTTGGTGAGCAGTTGTCGTTCTTCGTCGGGAGTCAGCAGATCGGAAGAGTAGATGTTGGGGAGATAGAACTCAGGCATTTCTGACTGGTTCGTTTGCACCTTCACGGTCTGGAGCTTGGTCTTGGCTTTGGTTTTGACAGCGGCGGAGGCTTTCTTGACAGCGACTGGGGCAGCGGAAGTTGCTGGCTTGCTCTTCTTCTTGGGTTTCTTGATGGGCTTAGCCGTTTTCATCGATCATCCTCATGGGCCTTGCGTTTGCTGCAGAGCAGCCGTTTCGACAAGGGGTCGATCTGGACAACGAAGCAATCGTCGGTACCACATCCCTGGATGACCAACCAAGAGGGCAGTTCGTTGCGAGTCAGAGAGTGTCCATCACTCTCGGTAAATCTGGCGGTTTTTCGCTGTCTCGATTACTTCCTGTAACCTCAACAGGCGACATGAGCCCGCCAGTTGTGCGTGTTTCAGCTTATGGACAATGGATTTTAAGCAGTGAATGCCATTGATGCAAGACATTAACACAAAAGAATAGCAAATAGTCACCAGGCAACAGGATAGGGAATCTGAGCATGCTGAAACGCCTTCAAACAGGGAACTTACGGGCTAGTCAAGCCTGTCGGACAATGACTTCTGCAGTGCAACACTTGGGACGGTTGCGCTGACTATACAATGGAGTTTCATGCCATGCATGAATGATGTGTCTTCTCAGCAATGTACTCGAACTTGCTGTCTCATCCTCCGGAACCCCTACCACCGGACTTCTCTCAAACAAGAGTGCCACATCTGGAAATATGGGTTTCTCCCCGTGAAACAGAGTCATAGCATAACCTGTCTCGCAACTGGCATCTGAATTGCAACGATCCCCCGCCTATGACACCTCGTTTCACAACTCTATTTGCGTTCTTGGGTACCTGTCTAGCTGTCAGTGGCTGTGGTGATGCAGCCTACCCTGCCGGGGCCAAGTATTACTTTCAGCCTTACACAGTGCTGGAAGGGACAGACAAAGTAGTGCAGTACACTCTGCCCGAAGAACGTTCCGAACAGATGGATGAACTGCTGCTCCCTTACTTCGGTACACCACGCGATCCGAAGGTCAAGCTCGACGAAGTGCAGGACGACCTCAACAGCTTACAACTCTCACCTGAGAAGCTGGCGCTAGGCAGCAAGCTCTTCCTGTCTCAGTGTGCTCTCTGTCATGGCAAGGAAGGTAACGGCAACGGCAAGTCAGCGATGACGCTCAACCCCAAGCCTCGCGACTTCCGGCATGGCAAGTTCAAATACGTTTCAACCGTTCGCAATGATGATGCCGGCAAACCCGATACCGGTCGTGCCAGCTATCCAGCTCGTTCCGATCTGCATCGCACCATTGAGATGGGATTGCCTGGGTCAGGAATGTCAGCCTTTGCACAAGCCGATGAACGTATCGAAGCCTTGGTCAGCTATGTCATCCATCTCTCTCTTCGAGGACAGGTCGAATACCGTCTGACCCGCTTCTGGCTCGAAGAAGATGAAAAGCCCAGTGAAAAGGATGTGGCCCGTGAGATGAAAGAGATCATCAAGCAATGGGCTAGCGATGCCAAGAATGTCGTGGTACCTAGTGTGCCATGGGAAGAGATCGAACGGGAAGGCAATGCGACCCAATGGGCCAAGGGCAAGGACTTATTCCTCAACAAAGCAGGCTGCATCGATTGTCATGGCAAGAACGGCAAAGCGTTAGTGGCAGAGGTGCCTAACATCGCAGCCATGAAAGACGATTGGGGTTCGCCGATCAAACCACGCAGTTTCGTGAGTGAGTCCTTCCGTGGAGGCAACCGCCCCATCGATCAGTTCTACCGCATTAAGCTGGGCATCAAGCCTTCCCGCATGCAGGCCATTGATGGCACCAAGTTCAACGATGCCGACATCTGGAACCTCGTCGGCTACATCCGTAGCCTGGAGGGGAAGCAATAATGCAATCTCCCCGATACTATCCTGTTCTGTTCTGGTTGGCGCTGGCTACTTCTGCACTGGCGTTTGTGCTCATCGGCAGTGGTGGAACTGTTACATCAACCGGGTCAGGCATGGTTGATCCCGGCTGGGAATTCACACCATTCATGTTGTTCACCATTCATGGTCTTGAAAAGGCCATGAGTTCGGTGGCTTACTTCATTGAACACTCGCATCGACAGTTAGGCTTTCTTGTAGGTATGCTCGCCTTATCTCTTGCATATTACTGCTATCGATGGGAAACAGGCTATCGTCGTTGGATTGGCATCACTGTACTGTTCATTATCTGCATTCAAGGTTTGCTAGGTTACCTACGCATCAAACTGAACCCGAAGCAGGGTGTGATTGACATTACCCTCGGTCGTGACTTTGCCATGGTGCACGGCTTCTTCGGACAGTTGACCTTTGCCTTCCTCGTTGGATGTACACTGGCATTTTCTCGTAAGTGGGTGAGCCACATCCAGAGTCAGGTATCACGCAGCGAAGAGTTTCAATCACTGAGTAAGCTCGTCTTCATTCTCTTCCTGGTTCAACTCACGCTTGCGGTTCTGGTTCGACACTACGGTGGAGGACTTCTACTGATCGCCCATGCATCAATGGCGGGTCTGATTCTGCTGACAGTTGGGGTAGTATCGTTTAAGGCTTGGCACCTCGAAACCACAATTGTTTCATGGCCAGTCTTTGCATTGGGTATTGAAGTGCTATTGATGATACTATTAGGAACCGCAGCCTGGTGGTTTGGCGGTGGCTCCGGTGCGGTGGAAGACAATGCTTCGCATCAACAGCTACTTCACCGCATGACACTCGCCACATTACACCAATGGCTCGGCGCTCTCACCCTGGCAACCAGCCTGGTGGTAGCCATGCGAGCCAGGCATCACTTGACTCCCTCTGTAGCAGGAGGGACGACATGAGAAACATGCACACTGTGAACAGCAAGACGGTTGTCGCTCAGGAAGCTGCCCAGCAGTTCGCCGAGACGAGCAATTCCGTCTGGCAGGATGCCATGCTGCTCGGTAAGCCTCGCATCACGTTGATGGTGATGATGACGGTAGCTATCGGCTTTCTCTTTGCCCCGCTAGGCACCTCGCAATGGATGCTGATGCTCCATGCCATGTGTGGCGTTGGCCTCGTTGCTGCTGCATCTGGTATCCTCAATCAAGCATGGGAACGTGACACCGATGCCTTGATGAACCGGACCCACAAACGCCCAATGCCTACAGGCCGCATCAGCCCAGCTCTCGGCTACACCATCGGCGTTTGCTTTGGGATCATCGGTGTCAGTTGGCTCCTGTTCGCCGTCAACACACTGACAGCGATGCTGGCCTTCATCACACTGGTGCTGTACGTCTGCATCTACACTCCACTGAAACGCTACACCGCCTGGAACACCTTTGTTGGTGCTATCCCCGGAGCGATGCCGCCACTGCTTGGGTATGCAGCAGCAGCCAACTCGCTGCCTCTGGAATCCTGGCTGCTCGCGGGGTTGCTCTTCCTCTGGCAGTTCCCCCACTTCTTCGCCATCGCCTGGATGTACCGCGAAGACTACCGCCAGGGTGGCCTGGTGATGGTCTCCACCATCGATAAGACCAACGGCAAGTTTACCGGCGACATGACGCTCGCGACAGCGTTCGTCCTGATCGCCTTCAGTCTTCTCCCGTTCTTCTACGGCTGGATGGGCTACTACTACCTCGCCGGCGCTCTCGGCTTCGGTGGCTTGTTCGCCTACGCGGCCTACCGGTTCCTGAGCAACCCCTGCCGCCAGACTGCAAGGCAAACCCTGCTGGCATCGTTGCTCTACCTGCCCCCGATGTATCTGCTTATCCTGTGTGATGGGCCGAAGGTTTGGTGAGAGGTGGACTAGCGATCTTTAGAAAGGTACGCCGAACTTAGTTGTTAGTGCACGCTTCAGTGTCGTGCTGCGCTCCACCAGCCCTCGCCAGAGTTCGTTGCGTCGGCCAACTGCTTTCCGGATTGATTCGGCCTGGGCTGCGACGATTTCGGGCTGGTTGGTCTGAACGTTCATTTGCGGAACTGTTGGGAACATGGGATTCCAGAAGCGAATGCCCCAGACATTGGGCAGGTTGTACTGCGAAGGCACCTGCTGTACGTTGACATCGGTTCGAATACGAGATTCCAGCGTTTGTACTTCCAGCACCCCTCGGTGAAGTTCGGAAGCAATTTCACGAAGGGTCTTACTGACATCCACGGAGAATCGCTGAATCTCTTCGTCCACATGGGTGATGGGCAGCTTATCAATTCGGCTGGCTGCATTATCATAGACCACCATGGCACGGGCGATATTGGGGCTTTTGTCTGCCTGCTCATGGGCATTGTTGGCGATGGTCTGAATAGCTTTGAAAACTCGCTGGTTCTCTTTAGCGGGGTCAGCTTCGTCCACCTTCTTCGCTGGGGCAACGGAGTGGGGCTGTACCATGCTGATGGTATTTCTAAAGCCTAGTGGAGTAAGGGTGGCTTCCACCTGGGCAACCTTGGGGCCGGTGGTGACCACACCTTTGCGGTAGTCATCCAGATCAGCACCGAGCATATCGAATGCATTCAGAACGATTGATGGCAGGATGTTACCAAACGTACCAACGTCTTTGTTGAAATCGATCCGCATGGTTGCCTTGCTGGCCTGATCCACTTTGATGATGAACGATACCGAGGACAGGGTGGTGAATACCTTGCTCAGTGCCTCTACATCGAGTTTCTTTTCCTGTACTTCCTTCTGCGCAGCAACGAATTGCTTCACTCGATTCAGCTCGAAGGAGTCTTCGAGATCGAAGATGATGGCAAGCTGGTTACCTGCCTTGAGGTGATCAGCAGCACGTGCCAGCGTTGGCGAGATGGTTGGCCTGCCATTGGTGGCGTTCCGGAGCCAGCGAGCTACTTCCTGCCTTTGTGCAGGGCTATAGACACCAAGCAGCGTAGGAGAGAGTTGCAGGATGACATTATTTCGCTTGGTGAAGCAGGCAGGAATATCACCGATAGCTTCGATCTCCGCCTTCTCAGCTTTGGCAATGTCAGGCAGGGAGAATGGCTTACTGGTCGAAATGAGCACTACTTCCCAGTCGCTTTGAAGGGTACCGGGCTTCATCTGTTCGGCAACTACTGCGTACTCTGCTGTTTCTGGGAAAGGCAGCACACCCACCATAGTTTCTTCAATCAATCGATTCTTCCACCCTTCGCGATTGGCAACCGGGGAAGCCAGAAGTGACTTGAGATCTACAGCAAGGATGAGGTTTGCTTCCTTAGGAACGTAATTCATCAAGGTAGCAAGGTCTTCCGCCCGGGACGGGACTGGAACCACCAAGGCAGGGATCAGTAAGCAGAATAGAGCTACGGAACGCAACATTGATGCATCTCAGTAAGGTGATGACACTATTAGTCTATGCGAAAGATGCGGGCTAAGGCTTGCTCATCCCCACAAAATTGCCACCATTTTCACGAGTCAGCCCCCATAGAAATGCACCCAGGGCCGGGCTTTCGTAGAAGAACCCGATGGCGTGGATACGCACCTTGGTAGCTGCGGTGTTCCACTGCTTCTTGATGGCATCACGCAGGTGATTGCCGAGCAGAGCCCCCTGGGCTGTTTCATCGGTGGGTGGATTGGCTGGTAAGCCTGGGCCGATATTGGGTAAGCCATCGGAGAAGAGATACACGGTATCAAGCCCGATGCTTCGGTAACGGAACGCTGCCTCGAAGGCGGCAAACATCTGGGTATTACCTTCGGGCTTGATCTTGGTCATCGCAGCAAGGGCCGTATCGGGGGAGGTAGCACGGTCGAAGTCGATCCAGTCGCCTGGTTTGCCGAGGGGGTAGTCGATCTTGTCGGAGAAGACGACGATCTGGAACTTTTCCACGTCCGGCAAGCTTTTCAGCACCTGTTGCACTGTCTGGCAGACCGTAGGCCACTTGGTAGGTTCCAAAGTATTCGTATCGATAGCACCCATGCTGCCTGACATATCCACGAGGAAGATGACACGCTTGCCACTGAGATCAATGCCGGCGAACCGGTTGGAGGCAATCTGCAACTGGCTGCGTAATCTGCCGCTGGTGGCCTGCTGATCGTCCAGCAGTTTGCGAAGGGTTGCTGCATCGAGCTTGGCTGCTTCAAGGGCTACGTTCTTCTCTTTCTCCGCAGTCGACAGTTTGAGCCCGGCATCTTCGAGCAGCTTGCGAAGTTTGAGCATATCCGCTTCGAGGGCAACGATTCGTTCCTGGGCTTTCTCACTGCGTTGCAGAGAAGCCATGAGTGATTTCTGCAGTTCAGGGATACGATCAGCGGTGGCAGAGAGCTTCTCGTTCTGTTTGTTCAGTTCCAGGCGAGCAGTCTTGGCAGCCTGCATGGCTTCCGTGCGTCCCGTCTTGGCTTCAGCGAGCAAGGCTTCGAGGGCTTCACGATCGGTCTGAGCCTGTTGCAGCAACTTCTGACTGGCGAGGAGTTCCTCTTCCAACTTCTGGAGCTTGGCTTCGAGTACTGTTCTCTCGCTGCTGGCCATCTTCTTCGCAGCACTGACATCGCTACGCAAGCCTTTGATTTGTGCTTCCAGGCTCTCGATATGGGAAAGCGAGGTCGTCAGGTCTGACTTCACCAGTTGCAGGTTTGCCTGGTTGTCCTTGAGTGATGCAGAACTCTTCTTCAGTTCGCTTTCGGTAGTATTGAGAGCCTGGGCTTTGTTGTAAGCAGTGACGAAATTGAGCAGCATCAGCAGGATCACCGCACCCAGTGCACAGCAGAGCACATCGAGCATGGACATGCTGAAGATCGATGGAGTGCGATGGCGATGACGCATGGGGTTCATCCTGTGTGCTGGGTAAAGTATACACCCCGACAAACGCCTGTACCACTGGTGATCCAAGTTGTCTGCCTGCTTCTCGCACTAACTACTTGCTACTCTCACCAGTTTCCCAATAATGCCCGTAGGTACCGAGATATACTGCAAACTGACCAGCCCCTGTTCCCACCTGCCTTTAGCAGCGTGGCTGGTAGATTCCCGAGGATCATATGCCGAGCGAGGGTCCCACAGCTGTCATTGCCCCTGGACTAGACAACATTCCCGTCGCAGAATCGGCGGTGAGTTACATCGATGGAAAACGCGCTCGGCTGGAATATCGGGGCATCGCTGCCGAAACCCTCGCCAAGGAAAGCTGCTTCGAAGAGACCACCTACCTGCTCCTGAATGGCAAGTTGCCTACTCAGAAGGAACTGGTAGACTTCGACAACGACCTGCGTAGCCGACGTAAGCTTAAGACCAAGATCCTCGACCTGATGGCATGCCTGCCCGAAAAGGGCAATACGATGGGCATCCTCCAAAGCATGGTGGCAGTCCTCAGTTCGTACTATCCCACCAAGCCCGTTTCGCCCGATCCCAAAGACAACTGGGATGCCGTGCTGCGAATCATCGCCAGCATGCCCACCATCATTGCTGCGTATCATCGCATTCGCAATGGTGACAAGCCTCTCGATCCGCGAGACGATCTCGATCACGCAGGCAACTTCTATTGGATGCTCTTCGAACGCATCCCGACGCCAGCTGTTCGCAAAGTACTTGATGCCTGCTTCGTGCTGCATGCTGAACACACAATGAACGCTTCGACGTTCTCTGCCCGTGTGGTCGGCTCCACATTGGCTGATCCCTATGCGGTCATCAGTGCAGCTATCGGCACCCTCTCTGGCCCACTGCATGGTGGCGCTAACGAAGAAGTGCTGCCAGTGCTGGAAGAGATTGGTGATCCTTCGAGGGCACGTGCCTGGCTCGAGAACGCTGTTGCCACCAAACGCAAGATCATGGGTTTCGGCCATCGTGTGTACAAGGTGAAGGACCCGCGTGCTACGGTGATTCAGGAACTGGCTGAGCACGTCTTCGTTGAATCTGGCCGCCCCAAGATGTACGAGACTGCCGTCGAAATGGAACGGGCTGCAGTGAACATCCTGGGCCCTAAGGGTATCTACCCCAACGTCGATTTCTACTCAGGCATCGTCTACAAGGCCCTTGGCATTCCAGTCGATCTCTTCACCCCGATCTTTGCGCTGGCCCGCTCCTCCGGCTGGCTCAGCCACTGGTGTGAACAGATTTCCAAGAACCGCATCTATCGCCCCGAGCAGGTGTTCGTCGGTGTTGAAGACGCTGACTACATCCCGCTGGAGCAGCGAGCTTCATAGCTATCAGCCGTCAGTTATCAGCTGTCAGTAAAAACGTCTCGTTCCCAGCCTCTGGCTGGGAACGCACTGCTTCAGAGGCTCTGCCTCTCGTCTTATCTAGTGTGACAAACCATGCTCGACGCTCAATTCGTTGCTGACAACCTCGATCTCGTCCGCCAGAACTGCATCAACCGCAATGTGAAGGCTGATCTCGATCAGATTCCCAAACTCGTTGCCGAACGCAAGCAAGCGATTCAGGACTTGCAGGCGATTCAGGCCAAGCAGAACGAACTGGCCAAGAGCACAGGCAAAGAGAAGGATGCCACCAAACGACAGGCATTGATCGACGAAGGTCGTGGCCTACGCAGCAAAGTAACAGACCTCGAAGTTCGGCAGAAGAGCATCGACGAAGAGTTACGCACCCTGCTGCGGGTCATCCCCAACATGACCCACCCAGATGCACCGGTGGGTACCGATTCCGTTGCCAATAAGGTCATCCGTACCTGGGGCACGCCGAACAAGTTTGACTTTAAGCCACTCGACCACGTCGCTCTCTGTGAGAAGCACGACTTGTGTGACTTTGAAGCAGGTTCCACAGTCGTCGGGCCGAAGTTCTACTTCCTCAAAAACGAAGCGGCGATGCTCGAAATCGCACTCATTCAGTACACGATGAGCATGCTCAGCAAGGCAGGCTTCATCCCCATCGTTACCCCGGACATGGCCAAGGTCGATGTCCTTGAAGGTATCGGCTTCATCCCGCGTGGACCCGAAACCCAGATTTATTCCGTTGAGAACACCGACCTCTGTCTCGTCGCTACCGCTGAGATCACGCTCGGTGGCTTGCACATGAACCAGATTCTCGACGAAGCCAGGTTCCCGCTCAAGTATGTGGGCCTGTCTCACTGCTTCCGCACCGAAGCGGGCGCTCCCGGCCGCGATACCCGAGGCCTCTACCGCGTGCATCAGTTCACGAAGGTAGAAATGTTCGCCTACAGCACACCCGAGCAATCGGAAGCAGTGCACCTCGAGATTCTGAAGATGGAAGAAGCCATCTTCCAGGGGCTTGGCATACCATACCAGGTGATCGATACCTGCACCGGCGACTTGGGTGGCCCAGCGTATCGCAAGTATGACATCGAAGCCTGGATGCCTTGCCGAGGTACCGCAGGCGAGTATGGCGAAGTGACGAGCACCAGCAATTGCACCGAGTTCCAATCCCGCCGCCTCAATATCCGCAGCAAAGCAGCAGGGGCCAAGGGGACGAGGTACGCTCATACCCTCAACGGCACCGCTGTCGCAGTCACCCGGGCAATCATCGCCATTCTGGAAAACTATCAGCAGGCAGATGGCAGCGTGATCATTCCAGAGGTGCTGCGGCCATTCGTGGGTAAGGATCGGATTGGCTAGTAACCTGCAAGAGGTAGAGTTACCCAAGGAGTCAAAACAAACGACTTCGCAAGTTAGCGGTTCAATGTAGTTGAACTAGAACAAGCACATCGCCTTGTGCATCCTGTATCGTTTGTTCACGAACTACCTTGCTTGTCGAGTTTGTAGCATAACTTTTCCTCTCCTCTTCAGTCATCGCACAGTAGATAAATCCATGAGCAGGTAGTTGACTCCAGGCCCGCAAGCGTTGAACGCTTTGCCCATAGCTAAACAACAAACACTCATCCTTCACCCGTGCCAGGTAAAGAGTTGATCCTTGAGGTACGAACTGGCGCATGATCGCCGCTTGTGTTTCCAGGCTAGGTCTCTCGCGGAAGCGAGCCGGGATCAGCACTTCCACATGAATGATCTTGATTGCTGACCAAACCAGGATGCCCATCATCAGCCATCGGAATGGATGTTGCTTGAACCATCCGGGAACGGCATCAGCTTGCCACATTCTCTTGAAGGTGAAGACACCCAGAAGAGTCCAAGCCGGGACGAGGGAGAAACTCTGTCTGATGTTGTGATCAGGGAAGACGGTCATCATCACTGTACCTGCTATCGCCCAGCAGAGAAGCGATTTCTCGAGGAGTGTGAGTGAAGTGAACACTCGCTTCCGCCAGCCTAGGATAACAAAGATCGACCACGGGGCTGCAATACCTATGATCTTGAATGGATGCAGCAGCGATTCCATGAGCAGTTGCTGGCTGGCATTCTTGCTATGGAGTACCCGGGGTGCCCCTTCTTTCCAGAGCATGTTGCAGACATTGGACCAGCCCAAGTCGCATACTACCAGCCCAAGCCAGCACCAGACGATAGCCATGCCGATGAGTGCAGCTAGCAGGTGGTGCCAGTGAAACAATCGCCAGGATTGTCGTTGCCAGAGGAGTAGTGGCACAGCCATCACGTAGAAGAAGAGGAAGCCTGTCCATTTAGTCAGTACGCCACCCGCGACGCAGATCAATGTTGCTATCCACCAGCCGAGATGAGATTCACCAGCCTGCAAGCCTTCCAGCATCCGCAGGAAGCAAGCCCAGGCACCCAGTACGAACATCACCAGTACGGTATCGATCTCGGAACTGGATGCTTTCTCCAGCCACATGCCTGAACAAGGCAGAGCTAGCGCAGCCAGCAAAGGTAGCCAGGTTGACTGCGAGTAACGTCGCATGGTGAAGTAGACAATCAACAGACAGCCTAGCCCAGCGAGGGCAGCAGGCAGTCGGGCAGACCAGGTGGTGACTTCACCAAAGAGGTAACCCGTGCTGGCGATGGCCCAGTAGAAGAGTGGCGGCTTGGTGAGGATGGGTTCGCCGTAGAGCTTGGGTACAATCCAATCACCGGTGCGATACATCTCTTTGCCGATGATGGCTCTGAGCCCTTCGGTGCGATAGAGGTCGCCTTGATGGATGCCGTAGAGGAAAAGGAACAGGCCCCATACAAGCAGCATCGAACACTGTGCTGCGGGATGTGTCCACACCGAGGTCGTTCCCTCACGGTATCGTGAAGGCGAGATGATTCTGCTCTGTGGCAACTCGAAAGAAATCGACATAGCTTCCTTGCTCAGGTACGATAGCTAGGATGCTACTGCAATGTCCCCTTTTTGCGAAGAGCGGTTTACCATGCTGACTTTGGAAGGTTGCCGATCCCGACGACAACGATTGTGGCAAGCACTGCCACAGAAGCCTGATGCCATCCTCATCGCTGATCCACAGCATCTCTATTATTTTGCAGGCTACGCCCAATCGCCCTTCGTGTTTCGCAGCAACGATGCTGGTGCAGTGCTGCTGCTGACACCAGACAAAGCCATCCTGATCGCAGATAGCATGGTGCGGATGTTCCTGGATGTTTCCTTCGTTGATGAAGTGGTGGCCCCGACCTGGTACGACGGTCAGCACTCAGCCCCTCATCGGGAGGTGTTGCTGGTTAACACCGTGCTGGAACGGACAAAGAAGCTGAACGCCAAGCGCTTGGGGTTGGAGTTTGCCCAGGTGCCGGCAGGTGTGACACAGGGATTGCCTGGTGTTGAGTTCATCAACATTGATTCGGTGATGCCTGGCCTCAAACGTCGGAAGGATGCAGACGAGATCGAAGCACTGAAGGCTTCCATGAGGGCAGGCGAAGCGGGCATGGAGGCGGGGCTCAAGCAGATCAAGCCCGGCATGAGCGAACTCGACATCTACTTCCTGGTGCAGAACGCAGCCATGAAAGCAAGCCAGGGACAAGCAGTGGTCTATGGTGATTTTGTCACCGGGCCACGTACCGAAAAGGTGGGTGGCATGCCCAGCGATCGAGTGGTGCAGGCAGGCGACCTGGTACTGTTGGATTTCTCGACCATCCAAGGTCAGTATCGCGCTGACTTTGCCAACACTCATGTCTGTGCAGGCAAGCCAACAGCCAGGCAACAGGATATGTATCTGGCCTGCATGGAGGCCATCGAAGCGGGTGAAAAGAAGCTCAAGGCAGGCGCACTTGCTAAAGACGTAGATCGCACCGTGAGACAAGTGTTTGAAAGCAAACACCTGGGTGAGTTCTTCACTCATCACGTCGGGCACGGTATTGGCCTGGGCCACCCGGAACCACCATTCCTGGTGCCACAGAGCAGTGATACACTTCTCACAGGTGATGTACTGACTCTCGAACCCGGGCTTTACATCAAAGGCACAGGTGGCATGCGGTATGAACGCAACTACCTCATTACCGAAACGGGTTATGAACTCCTCTCCAAACACCGTCTGACGCTGGAGGCGTAGGAGTGTCACAACCAGCTCCCGCTCCCTTTCGCTGGCAGCCTTTGATCGCGTTTGTGCTCCCCTTCTTCCTCTTTGTGATGCTGACATCACTAGAGGCAATGGAGATGCTCAAGCCGTGGTATCCCCTTCTGTATCTGATCAAGATTGTTCTCGTATCTGGCTCACTCTGGTGGGGGCGAAAGCACTATCCGAAATGGAACTGGGGAGGCGTAGGCATCGGCTTGATAATCGGTTTACTGGGAGGAGTGGTCTGGATCGTCCTGTGTACCTGGAGTCTGGAGCAATACGTACTTCCAGGCGTCGTAGCCACACTTGCTGATTGGCTGCAGATGCCCAGCCTGACGGAATGGATCAAACCCGGTTCACGGGTGGGGTACAATCCGTTCGAAGCACTTGCTGCCACAGCAGCATGGGGGTTCGTCTGTGTTCGTTTGCTTGGGATGGTTATCCTCGTTCCACTTCTGGAAGAGTTCTTCTGGCGAGGCTTTCTCAATCGCATCGTACAAGAGGAAGAATGGGAACAGGTGCCTTGGGGTAAATACAGTCGATTCAGTTTTGCAATTGTCACGTTGGCCTTCGTCGCGGTTCATACTGAGTGGACAGCAGCCTTAGTCTGGATCATCGGCATCAATCTTCTGTACTGGAAGACCAGGAATCTTTGGGCCTGTGTTATCGCCCATGCTGCCAGCAATGCGGTGCTGGCTTACTACATTCTTGCCCATCAACAATGGCACCTCTGGTAGCAGATTCGCTAGTCTAACTGCCGTCTCATCTAGGTTAAGGTACGATTCATTCAGAATTGTGTATGAGTCTATGCTAGTGTCGGTACGTGAAGGTATCAGGACAACTGAAAACCATGAGACACGATGTTGCAACCAGGTCCACGACCCAGACAGCTTTGCTGCCTGCCGAGAATCGTGCGCTCTTAGAGCAATATCTGGCTGCACCCCAGGAAGCACTCCTCTCCGAGTTGATTCAACGATTGGCGCCCATGGTCTATGGTGTTTGCCAGCGTCAACTAGGTTCCGGAGCTGATGCCGATGATGCGTTCCAGGCATGCTTTCTAGTGGTAGTACGGCGACTGAAAGACCTGGCGACCAAGAACAACCTGGCAGGCTGGGTGCATGGCATTGCCTTCCGGGTTGCCCGTAAAGCCAGGCAGACTCGTTATCAGCATACCCACCGACTTCACGTACTTGCCACGATGCCCAAATCCAACAACAGTACTGATGCCAACAAAGATCTCAAAGATCTCAAAGAGATCATTGATGCTGAAGTAGCCCGACTTCCTGCACCTTACCGTGAGGCAGTGGCACTCTGTGAACTACAGGAAAAGACTCTCGACGAAGCAGCGAAAGAGTTAGGGTGGCCCGTTGGAACTGTCGCAGGTCGACTCTCCCGAGCGCGGGCCATGTTGAAGACCAGGCTAGCCAGGCATGGCTTCACTGCAATCGCGGTTGCTACTTTCCTGCAAACGGCTGTCTCTGCTTCGCCTTCGGAGGCACTCCTGGAACGAACGGTCCAATCTGCTGTACTTCATTCACAACACCTTGCCACGGGATCGCTGGTAGCACCACAAGTGGCTGCACTCGCTCAAGGTGCGGAAGCTGTGTTCTTTTCTTCCAAGACCATTCTGCTCTCTGTCATCATGTCGATTGGCCTGCTGGTTGGAGGCTGGTTTCTAGCCACTACCTATATGATGCCAGGACGTGATGTCCGGCAAGTGATGGCTGGCAACACCGGATTTGCCGTCGATGCCTACAAACGAATGCGAACCAAGCAGCCTGAAAGTAATCTGCTCTTCTCACCGTTCAGTTTGTCAGCATCCATTTGTCTGCTGGCGTTAGGAACTGATGGGACCACCGAGAGCGAGATTCTGCAGGCACTTCAATTGCCTGCTCGTGAATCCGCCCACTCGGGAATGTCAGGTCTGACCCGACAGTTGACAGCATCCAACCCACAATTGAAAATCACGAACACGCTCTTCGGCGACACCGAAATGCCTTGGCAGGCAACATTTCTGAATGAATCGCAGAATCGATACGATGCACCGCTGATACCAGTGAAATTCAGCAATCGACAATCAACAGCCCAGATTATCAACCAATGGGGACAACTGCATACGAACGGCATGATCAAGCAACTGGTCAATGCTGACATCGTTGAACCGCGTGCCTGCATTGCCTGCGTTAATGCTCTTTCGCTCGAAGGCAAATGGACCAGTCCGTTTACAGCAAATGCTACAACCCTGAGTACGTTCCACGGTATTCAGGGTGATGTGCCAGCCACCATGATGCGCGCAAGCACTGCAGATGGGATTCACTGTGCTGATACTCCTCTCGCCCACGTTGTGACCTTAGGCTATCTAAGTGAAACCAAGTCCAATGACATCAGCATGACACTGGTGATCCCCAAGCAATTGAACGGCCTGGCCGATGTGGAGAATTTGATTTCTGTCGAACAGATGCAGGCCTGGTCAGCATTGACAAATCAACCAAGCCAGACCGCGACTATCGCAGTTCCCAGGTTCAGCTTCTGCACAACAACCCGCTGGCGTGGTCCGCTCGAAGCGATGGGAATGCAAAGTTGTTTTGTTCCCCAGTATGCTCATTTCACACGCATGCTACCAAGCGAACGAAAGCTGCAACTGAACTACAAGAATCAGCGGACCAAGCTGGAATTCAGTGAGACAGGTTGCCGGGCAGCATCGATAGGGGTGGATGAGAATGTGGTGACTGATGCCGTTCAGCCTTCAGCTACTTCAACCAGGCCATCGGAATTGAAAGAGAACATCATTGCGGATCGTCCCTTTTTCTTCTTTATTCGTCATCATTCCACAGGGACGATCCTTTTCATAGGTACAGTTTTATCTGTTAAGCCGTAGTCAGAAGTCAGGATGCAGGAGAGAACCCAATAGTTTGCGCTAGGCGAGACTGCATTCTGGCTTCTCACTACTGGTTTGTTCTGCTCATACCACTTCAATGACCTTAGGTTCAATGACCCTCATCGTACGCCAGGGTCCCCATTGGAATCGGGCGAAGATGAAGACCATTAGCATGATCAGGTAAATCACCGCGAAGTTCCACGCCCAGTAGAACCCCCAGTTCAAGTGGTAGGTGAGGTACACCGGAATCGCCAGCCCGAATAGACCGCATCCAATGTAGAGCCACGAGATGAAACTGGTATCGCCAGCGCCACGCAGGCTGAACGCAAGCAACACATTCACTCCATCGAACGCAGCATAAGCTGCAACATACCATAGCAACCCAGGCATCAACTTCGCAACCTCTGCCCAGATCTCCGGTTCCTTATCACTGGCAAAGAGGGGGAGAATCAACCCAGGCGACAAGGCAGTCAACAGTCCCATACTCATCATGAAGATAACCGTGACAACGATTCCAATCCAGATGCCTCGTTGGGCCAGATCAGGTCTCTCTTCGCCAAGCCGCTGGCCGACGAAGACACCTGATGCTTGCCCAAGTCCCAGCATAGGAATGAAGAACAAGGCATTGATGACGAAGACATTGCTGGTGGCAGCCAGCTCTGCTTTGCCAAACCAGCCGACCATGGTGGTGAAAAGCGTCCAGGCTATGAGGTCAAATGTCGATTGGAAGCCATTGGGCATGCCAAACTTCAGGAGTTGAGCAAAGAGATGACCGTTCCAGCCACGCCCACGTACGGTATTGAACTGTTCATCAAACTGATGTCTCATGAAGAGAAAGAGGCCAAGAAGTGCAGACGCAGTACAGCCTGCAACCGTGGCCCAACCCGCACCTACAATGCCTGCTTCGGGAAAGCCAAAGTTTCCAAAGATCCAGCAATAATCGAGCACCGCGTTCACCACGCAGCCGATGCCATTGATCCAGATCACCGTGCGGGTATCGCCTCTTCCTGAGAAGAAGGCACAGACCGAAGCTGTAACCGAGACAGGCAAACCACAGAAGCTGAGACAAAAGAAGTAATCCGCCTCCAAGGCGACCAGTTTCTCTGAATGGGCGGTCAACCGCATCAGTTGTGTAGAGAACGGAGCCAGGCACATCATTATCAGCCCCCCTATCACACTCCAATAGATAGCTTGCCAGACGATCGGGCCGATCTGCTCAAACCGTTTGGCCCCGAAGTACTGAGCAACGAACGTAGTCGCAAAGCCACCCGTGTTCTGCACGAAGATGACGGGGATCCACATCAACATGGATGAAGCGAGCGCTGCTGCGGAAGCATCGGGATCGTACTGACTCAGAAACGTACGATCGATAACGATCTGGATGGAGAAGAAGAAATTGCTCAGCATCAAGGGCCAGGCCAGATGGAGCAATTCGCCCAGGATGGTGCGATTGGAAGGTGTCGTGGGAGAGTGCATGCAAGTTGACACCGATGAGTTCGCAGATGTTCATGAAAAAAGCCGCCTGAGTGACTCAGGCGGCTTGGTGTATCAACAATGCTGAAACTACTCGGTGCCTACCAAGCTGAGTGCTTCTCGAATCTGCTGGCGGAGCAGGTTCGCCTTGGGGGGAATGCCGAGCTTGGTGGGGCATCTGCGGAGTGCAGCCCGTTCCAATCGCTTGGCAATCTTGCGGCGTTTCATGGCTCGAGTTTCAGGCCGAACACCACCGTATCGTTTGATGCTACCCATCAGTATCTCCTCATCTCGAGGTCGCTGAGCGACTCGGCCTTATTTCTTGGCTTCTTCTTGTTTCTTGTTGAAGTTGGCGAAACGCTTGTTGAAGCGATCGATTTGACCTGCTGAATCCAGAAGCTTCATCTTACCGGTGAAGAATGGATGGCTGGCGCTGGAGATATCCAGCTTAATCAGTGGATAGGTCTTGCCATCAGTCCACTGAATGGTGTCCTTCGTCTTGACCGTGGAACGGCTCATGAAGGCGAAGTTGGCAGCAGTATCCTTGAAGATCACTTCACGATAATCAGGATGAATCTTGTCACGCATGGTACACCTGTGTCTCGTCTCAGCCCGGCATAGCTCGGGGTTGGGTTACATCTTGCCTTCTTTGTAAAGGACGTGTTTGCGAAGTGTCGGGTCGTACTTGCGGACCTCAAGCTTCTCCGTCACATTACGGCGATTCTTCTCGGTATAATAGCAGTGCTTGCTTTCCGTGCTTTGCAGCTTGATCAAACCGCGAACATTCTTGTCTTTTGCCATGTGCTCACACTCCGAAACAGCCCGCGCAGATTTTCTGCCGGTCAGTTAGTATAGAAGGGGCGATGGGTGTGGCAACGAAATTTGGCGAACTCCATCATAAAGTGATAATAGCGAATGACTTACGGTATGGGGTTTGATCCAGATTTGTACTCTCACTGAGGAACACTCGGTTTTTCTTGGTCTCCCGATGGTCTGTGTCTACAATGCCATCGTTCAAGCGACTCATTGGAGACACAGAGACATGGCAGCGAAGAACGTCATCGAATTGAATCAGGAAAACTGGCAAAGTGCCGTCATTGATAGTGCCCTTCCAGTAGTGGTCGATTTCTGGGCCGTCTGGTGCGGGCCTTGCCGCATGATTGCTCCAGCCATCGAATCACTGGCTGATGAATATGCAGGCAAGGTCGTTGTTGGCAAAGTCAATGTCGATGACAACCAGGACCTCGCTGCCCAGTTCCGTATCACCACCATCCCACAGGTCTATATCTTCAAGAACGGCCAGGTGGTAGAAAAGCTGCCTGGTGCTCAACCCAAGACGGCTTACACTGCTGCTGTTGAAAAGGTTCTGAGCTAGCCATCAGCAGCTCTGGTTGACAGCTTTCCCCAGCCTCGTTATACCCCACCCATTCTTGAGGTGGGGTATGCTATTTCGACTGGCTATTAGTGCTTTGCTGGTCATGCTCACAGGCATGATGGGATGCCGCACGACGAATAATGATCGCATCCCCGCGACAGCAGTGGACAATCCTGACCCCGTCTTTGGTGGCACAGCCAAGGCAAAGAACCTGGCTGAGGGCAATAAAGAAGTAGTAGGTTCACCTACCGGACAGACAAAAACACGTGATGATCGCATTGGTCCGTTGACGGTACCTGCCCGGCAGGAGAAAACTCCTGAGCAAAGTAACGTCTCTGGAGCATCACCGGGCACTGCCAGCCTGACGGGATTAGTCAAACAACCTAAGCCAGAACCAATGAAAGATACCCAGGTACAGCCTGCTCAGAACACGCTACCTGTCAGCAGCCCCGATGTGGTGCAGAACTACCGCCAACGGCTGACACCTTACGGTGTTGTTGGGTTGCGCACTAAGCCTTTGGGGAATGGTGCCTGGGAAGCGATTGCTCACTTCCCCGCACCCAATGACCCTAATCAACTCAGACGGATTGAAACACAAGGGGTGACTGAAGCGGATGCGCTATTAGCGATCGTCGAGCAGGTGGAGAAAGCCAAGTAATCCAATTCAGAATCCCATGGGATGAACCGAGAGAGGAGGTATCACCTTCCCTGAAGTTCACCCGTGCTTTCGTATCACCAGCAATCACCCCTGTTCGTCGGCAACACGGAGCATCCGTGGCGCAGGATGTTTGCTCTTACCAGCATGATGATTGTTTTCGCCTGTGGTGCAGTGATCGTGATGTGGCTGGTGGCCCGGCAGCAACAGTTACCCAGTGAGTTGGAAACGGGTTGCCAGGCTGGATGGGCCGTAGCCAACGGAAAGCCCCTCTACAACACCGTGGAGCAGTACCACGGAACCCCAGTGATTGCAGTGCTGTTGGCACCCCTGGCGATGCCTGATGCAGGGTATTCCAGAGTAATACCAGCACCACTGGTAATGCTTCTCTGGTATGTTCTCTGCGTCGTCGCCTGGTACCTGGCTGTTTTGGTGGTGCATCGGCTGGATACAGGTGGCAGCCGAACTCGGTACTATCTCACACCATTGTTACTGCTTCTGCCGCTAGGCATCTCGCTCACTCAAGGCCGGCCCGACATGCTGGTAGTCACGTTGCTGCTATTGAGTGTATTTGAACTCCGCGCCAATCGCTCCAGTGGAGCAGGCTTACTGCTGGCAGCAGCTTGTACTCTGGAGATACTCTGCCTTGTTACCATTCTGGTGAGCATTACCGAACGTGATCGTCGTTTGCTTTATGCCACGATGCTCGGCCTGCTGATGACGCTGTTGTTGCTCCCAGCATTGGTCTTCGGCCTGGAGCGGACTAGCTTGCTGAATCAACACTACTTCAGGGTGTGCTGGAGTGGAGCCGGTCTGTTACCCGTAGGCATGGCCCATCTGCTGGCCATCTGGTGTATCAGACAACGAACGATCTCGGCTGATGCCGCTGTGGATGACGTGCAATACTCAAATGCAGCCTGATCAGCAGGCATTAGCGTCTTCGGGGAAGCTTGTCCCGAAAGTCAGGATGAATGAAGTCGCGCATGTAGTCGAGAATGCCCAGATCGACGAACTCATCGACCAGTGCTTCAGGAGACGGGTCTTCCAGGGTGCTCGCTACTTCATCTCGAAGGATTTCAGCAAACCTTCGACGCGCCCGGCGAAGCAACTGACGGTATGTGTCCGGGCGGATCGGCTTCTTTAGCTCTGATTCTGCACGGGCAGCCAGACCTGTGGAGGAAAGACCTGGGTTATCGACTGCCAGTTTCAGAATCGTGTAGAACCCTGCATGAATCTTGCCTGTATCCTGCATGTGTTTGTAAGTACGCCAGGTACGGTCTAGTAGACACTCCCGCCATTGCATGATCCAGGTACGATCGATCTCGTCGCTGGGGCCTGGCTGCTCGCAGATAACGGTCTCGAGTTCAGACTGGGTGGTGCTGGATTTCGTCTGCTTCCGCCAATACTGAAATACCGCATGACGCAGGCTGCTTCGCAGGTAATCACGGAAACGGCCTGCGTTGTTACGTATTTCGCCCAAACCTCGCTTCAGGATGTTGACCAGAACTTCATGTGCAACTTCCTGTACTGCATCCGGGTGTTTGAGTAATGCCGTCAAATATTTACGAATAGCTACTTCGTATCGAAGAGCAAAGTACGAGAGATCATCTACTCGAGACCAATGCGTTGTGATGGCATCTAAACGAGAATGTCGGTTCAACGTGGGCGTCACTGGCGTTCCTTAATCCTTGAACTCACTGACTAGTATAGGTCGTAACCAGGAGCTGTGCTGGAAAGTACAAGCATTACCTGCCAACCCTATTTCTCCCAGCTTATAGGACACGATAGCTGGACATCTTAGCTATCTTCTCTCACCGTTAAATTGCTGATTATCGTCAAGATCGTAGCCGATATACGAATAGGTGCGCTGCTAGGCAGAAGGTGGGAAGGCGTACCGTAGGGGAGAGTGCAGTGCGACACTTCAATCGAATGAACTTCGCTTGGCTTTGTTTGATCGTTTGCCCAGCCTGGTGCTTGGCGCAACAAGATGCCAAGCCAGAGGTGAAGGCAGATACCAAACCAGCCACCCCTAGTACCTTCATTCCGGAGCAGAACGACACCCTTAACAACGGCCCGCGAACGATGCGGCTCGATCCGAATACCCATTTTCCACCTGGTGGTCCACCCTACTCGCTCTTCAGTCCTTTCGAGTTCTACGCTCGTCCCAATGTGGCAATGACAATCGGCCGCGGGCCGCTGTCGGGTGTACTTAATGCAGGTGTCGGTAGCGATTTGGGTGTACGCAGTTTGCTTTACAATGAAGGTCACAATGCCGCCTGGTATGGCGATCTGGGATTTGGCTATCTCTACAATGCCTCGAAAGATGCTACTCGCAATCTCATCGTTCGTGATGGCGTAACCACAGTGACCCGTCTTGGTTCACCAATTCAACTCGACTCGGTAACATCACTGGGTGTCATGGCGTTGCATCGTGTTGAGGCTCGCATGGCGTTTGGGCGTGAATACTATTTTGCCTCCAACTGGATTGAAGGGATGCAGTACTCCCTCGGTGGCGACATTGGTGGCGTCTGGGGACAAGCCAGCATCAAGACCCGGGTCAATGATCGAGACATCACAGGGCTTCAAGCTGGCGATGTGATTGCTTACAACCCCGCCGATGGTCACTCCTCTGCGGTAACCAAAGGCTTCTTCCTGGGTAGCAGCTTCAATGTGATGATCCCACGTCGCACACACGATTTCGTTATCGGTACACGTGTGGAATGGCAGCAGGAATGGTTCAAACTGGTGGACAACAATGATGGTGCCAGCCAGTTGAAGCTGATGCTGGAAGTGGGCTGGCGCTACTAGGGTCGTTGCCAGATGTAGGAACGGGCATCATTCACGGTGCCCGTCCAGTTGGCTTCAGCTGCATGTACCAGATTCGTCATCTCTCGTGCAGTCACGTAGTGATAGTGAAATGATGCATCGGCTTGAGCACGTTCCTTCAAATGCTGATGAAACGATTGCATCGCCGGCCCCAGTAACATGGGCATGTTCTTTTCATTGGCACCATGTGTGTGCAACTTCACAAAATACCAATCGGGGCGTGTAGGCACCTGTACCGCTGCTCGTAGCCACAACTTCAACCGGTTGCCATTGGGTGCCTGATTGCCTTGCAGACAGGCATTTTCGATGCGAGGTAACAGTCCCCATTTGCGTCGTGACCAATCGAGAAGCAGTGGCCCCTGTACTAACAGCAGGCTCTTGTCTGGTCGAGAAGTTGTTCCCACCGCTACGCCGCGATTATGTGACTTAGGTTGTTGTGCATCATCCACAGCATAATAGATCGAATTGATCGTTGATGTCTGCGTAGCGCTCGGCGCTGAAGGCAACGTCATGTCAACGAAGCAGCCCGTTTCGCGCAGCACGTCAAGCTCGTTGTTAATGCCGCACCATTTCCCGTCGGGACTGCTATTATCCAGCGTCCAGTTCCCGTGAATAAAGGCATAGCCTACTTCGCCCGTGGTCTTGTGTGTCGAGAGGAGCCCATGTCGGCCATGCAGCGTCTGTTTGAATTGCTGCAAGGTCTGGCGCAGGTGATCGCTTGTGTCGTTGTCGTGATGCAAATGAATCTCGACTTCACCAAAGCCTGATTGACACAGCTTGGACAACTTATCCAGATACACAGGCTCGTATTCTTCTTCCGGATAGAAGAAACTGTGCTGCGGTGATTTGCCATCGCTGTCGCGAAACTGCTCGAAGAGCCTGGGATACTCAACACACCATCGATCCACTCGTTCCTTCGCCTGGTGAGAAGGTGCACCGCCTAGCTTAGGCTCGTAATGATCAGCGATACAAAGTAACAGATGTACCGGTTTTCCCGGAGCAGGATCACGCCTTCGGGATTGGGTGGCCCAGTATTCAGGCAACCATTGATCGAGACCCCGTTCTTTTACGTTCGGCCAGCCGACGGCAACCAGGCCAGCAGTTCCCAGAGCGGCACCACCGAGAAGCCACTCGATCACTTGGCCGTCTCCACAGTTTCAGCCAACCGGGCGGTGCGGTGCCAGGTGGCTCGCTGTGTACCCATTAACCAACGGAAGAAGCCAACGAGTAAGGCTGCATTCATTGTGGTGAACATGGTAGCCAGGCGCAGCACCCGTAGCACTCGGGGCTTGGCAGGGAGCATATTGCCAATGAAAGCGATGGTGTAGAAAGCCAGTTGAAGTACCAGCATCCAGCCATATAGCGGCTGATCCATGAGGGCAATGTTGGTCACCAGTGCCAGAATCATCATGAAGGGACAAATCCAGCGAAGGATCTTGTGGTTCCAGAAGGCGAAGGATGTCCAGCCAAAGCGAGGAATGAGTAACTCGTGCAGAAGCCCGATGGCCTGAAAGCCACCAGCACCAATGCGAGCGCGTCGCTTGAATTCAGTCCCGATATCGCTCGGTGCGACTTCAAAAGCAATAGCCTCGGTTTCGTACACAATCTTGCACTGATGTACCACCTTGGCACGTAGTGGTATCACGAAATCATCGACGATGGTGTTATCGGGGATGTCAGGATACCATTCGCGTCGAATGGCATAGATCGCACCATTGGAGCCCAGCAAGGCGCCGAGCTTGCCTTCATTCCATTTCAGGAAGTTCTCGTACTTCCAGTAGGCGCTATCAACGTTCTTCCCAGTCGCTGCATCGACGAGAACTAATTTGCCACACACCGCACCTACCGCTGGATCAGCAAACCAGCGCACTAGCTTCTTCAGTGCATCAGGTTCGGTGAGCGTGTTCGCATCCGAGAGAAACACGATATCCCCACGCAGTTGAGGAATCGTGCGGTTCAGTACCGCAGGCTTGCCTGTCCGTTCTTCGTAGTCGAAGAGGATGACACCTCGATCAAGATACTTCCGTGCAATGGCACTGGTGTTGTCCGTACTGCCATCCGAAGCGATAACGATATCGAGAAGTTCACGCGGGTAGTCGAGTGACAAGGCATTGTCAATACGTTTGGCAATGTCGCCTTCTTCGTTGTAAGCTGCGACCAGCAGCGATACACGTGGCAATGGTTCAGACAACGCTGGTAAAGCAGCTTGCCTGGCAAAGAGCTTGGACAGCATCCAGATCAGCAGCGGATAGCCAAGATAGGTGTAAACAATCAGGCCCAGGCTCATCCAGAAGAGCACTTCAACGAAAGGAAGATAGATACTCAATGCGATGCCCCCGCGCTCGTTGTCTCAACCAATTCCCGCTCTCTGACGACCCGGGCAGGAATACCGACCACAGTGGTATGAGGGGGGACATCTTTCACTACCACAGCATTGGCCCCGATACGGGCACCATTGCCTACTGATATGTTACCAAGGATCTTGGCACCAGCACCTACAAATACATCGTTTCCAAGTACGGGAGCCTTCCGTCGCTCCGCTCCAATCGTTACCTGATGTTCGAGAAAGACGTTGCTTCCGCCTTGCACTGTACCGTTAATGACTATCCCCGTTGAATGGATAAGGACAAAACCAGGGCCAAACTGAGCGCCCCGCCCGATGATACAGTTGCAGAAGAACGTGTTGATCTTGTTGAACAGCATTTCCAGCGGCGCCAGGCGGTATCGTCCCGACCATTGCATGCAGCGGTACCAGAGCATAGCCATCGTGCCATCGGTGAGCAGCACCTTGACAAGAGCTAGGCCTCGATCACGTTCGTAAACCCACAATGCCTTGGCACGCAGATCAGCGACCATCAATCGAAAGATACCAGGATAGTTGGGCGATACTGGCATAGTCCCATTAACTTATGGAAGCGAGATGCTGACGAATATCATTTAGCCGGGCAGACCAGCTTTCCGTCTGCATCTTTTCCGATCGTGCTATTTGGGGCCCAGGCGTTGCCAGTGCCTCGTCAATCCGCTGCAAGAACTCTTCATGCGTTCGACCGATGCCACACTGCCCCAGTACCTCAACCTCGGGAATCGCAGTCGAAACAGTGGGCAATCCTGCTGCGAGATACTCACGAGCTTTGAGCGGATTGGCGTTGAGCGTCACTTCACTGATGGGGAAAGGGATTAACGCCACGTCAAAACCTTTGCAGTAACTCGGCAATGAACTGTAAGGCTTGCGTCCCAGCAGATGGACATTCGGAAGCGTAGCCAACTTGCCCAAATCCATGTTCACTTTGCCAAGAAGCACCAGTGAACCATGCTGGTACTTCTCTGCCACCTTCACTAGCAAGGGTACATCAACCCAGTCTTCCGACATCAGTCCAAAGTACCCCAGGATGGGTTTCGGCAACGGTACCAGCTCTGCTGCGATCTCCGTATCAGGCGCTACAGACTGACGGAAGTGTTCGTAGTCCACACCATGACGAACCAGCACGGTCTTGGATTGGTACTGCTTTTTGGACTGCAACAGCCGCTCTGCTGAAACGATGACGAGGTCAGCACGTTCGAGGAGTTGCTTCTCCATTTGGATAAGTGCAGCTGATGGCACCCCCGAAAAGGCAGTGTATTCATCGACGCAATAGTAAATGACCTGTGCTTCACCCAGTCGTCCGGCCAGCACCGAAGCAGCGGGATTGAAGACCCAGTTGATGGGGTCTTTGAAACGAAGCTTACGTATGGCCTGTTTGACTTGCCACACCAGCATCTTGCGGTTGAGCGTCTGTATCCAGGGTTTGCCCCACGCCGGGATGGCCAATGGGCTCAGCACGAAGAGATTGGGGATCGCTTCCTTCATGGGCTTGGTGGCAGCAGCAATCTTGTTCCATGCCCGCTTCAGGTCTTTGGTTGAAGCACTAGGTGCCCGGTAGCCTATCGAGTTGACCCACAGGATGCGGTTGTCCTGGGCCAGCAGCCTCATGAGATGTGTCTTCGATAGAGGATCGCTGTTCCAGTCATGGCTGAAACAGAGCATATCTCTGCCCCGCAGCAGTTGCTGGGGGTCTCGAAGATCAGTAATCGTATTTGCTTCCATCATCCGTTTGCAATGTTGTTAGGTGCAGCATGATAACGGGCATGGATCTGTTTCAGAAACTGCATGAAGTCAGTAATGCAGTCTGCCCTGCTCCGAGTAGTTTGTGACTCCCGTCGTGGTGCTGCAAGTTGTTCCTTGATAGCATTCGCGAGTGCTGATACATCCCCCGATGGAACTAGCAGCCCCTGCCCTTGCTCTGATATCTCAGGTATGCCTCCTACCTGAGTAGCAACATAAGGCAATCGACAAGCACTAGCTTCCAGCAGCACGTTAGGCACGCCTTCAGAATAGCTAGGCAACACGAAGACGTCTGCTGCCCGGTACCAGTCAGGCAAGGTTTCCTGAGGGATAGAGCCATAGAACTTGACTGAACTATGGCATTGTAGTTTGCGGAGGTGTTGTTCCAGACATGCACGCAGTGTACCCTGCCCGATCACTGCCGTATGGAACACAATGCCTTGTTGATGGAGTAGCTCGCATGCTTCCAACAGCTTATCGATTGCCTTGACCGCAACGAGGTTGCCTACAAAGAGAATGATCTTGCCTGTGATGTCGAGTTTCAATCTTCCGCGAGCTTCCTGTTGCGACCCCGGATGAAACAAGCTGGAATCAACACCATCATAGATGACTTTGATACGATTCCTGGCGACGCCGAGTGCTTCCACATTCTCGGCCAGATCCTGGCTGACAGCCCAGATTCCATCGGCTTGCTGAAGTGCCTCGATAGTACCTGCTCGTCGGCTTGGTGTTTCCTTCAGTAACAGCACATCAGAACCCATCGCCTGGACAACGACGGGCAGCTTGTGGGTATGGCCTAGTTTCACCGCTGCCCAGCCGTCGGGATAAGCCCAGTGGGCGAACACCACATCGGGCTTGAACGCAGCAACATGTCGCTGAAATGCCTTCGCTACTGACCATCGATAAAACGTGCCGTGCGAAGCACGAAGCATGCCAGGTGGAAAGTAGTAGGGTACGTGCTCAACTGTGAGGTTATCTACCGTTCGTGTTCGACTGGCATCGAGCAGATTGCCTGAGAGTTTTCTGCCTCGTCGTTCCGTCGTCCAGGGAAGTGGTGCGAGAACATCAACCGGAGTCTGCTTCGCCAGCCAGCTCAATTGCAGACGATTGGGTGACCACAAGTTAGTCTGATATGGATTCGGGAAGAGACTCGTCATAGCCAACACACGCATCAGACTGTACCCCCACCTGCAAGTGCACGATAGCGCTGATCGTAGGTTGCAGTCATGCTGGCTACATCGAACTCATGCAGCACCTTTGCCTGGCAGCGTTCGATCAATGGTTTAGCACGGTCAGGATGTTGCAGGTGTAGCACCACCTTCTCCGCTAACTGTGCCACCTCTCCAAAGGGAGCAAGGTAGCCCGTCTCACTTTCCTTCACCAGCTCAGGCAACCCACCGACACCAAAGACAAACACCGGCACACCTGATGCCCACGCCTCCAATAGTGAAAGAGGCATCCCCTCTGATTCAGATGTCAGGATGGAGGCTGACATCAAATGCAGATAGCCAGCCGGTTCCTTCTGCATGCCCACCAATCGAACATGGGTTGCTATCCCCAGTTCCTGGGCAAGCGATTCCAGCTTGGCACGCTCTTCGCCATCCCCAACCAGTATCAGATGACAATCCGGTTCTCGCTCGCGAACCTTTTGGAATAGTCTAAGCAGCAGATCCTGTCGTTTGACAGATTCCAGTCTACCTACAGTACCAATGATCGGAGCATTTATCGGTATGTTCCACAAAGCTCGTAGTGCAGCTACGTCTGTTGGCTGTTGCAGAAGTTTGACATCAATGCCGTTGGGGACAACCTCGATCTTACTGGCATGCGCAATTGACTTCGCGAGCGAGGTCTTGATGTCAGCAGATACTGCAAAGAGTCGATGGGCATATCGAGAGGCCCACCAACCGAGTAACCGCTGCTTCCAGGTGGTGATTTGTTTGCCATGTTCGGTGTGAACGATCACGGGAATCTGCAACGAACGGGCAGCTGTGCCTGTGTAAAACAGTGCGCCAATCTGATGAGTATGAACCACATCGGGTTTCCACTCAGCGAGGATCCTCTTCACCTTCTGAATAGTATCCCACCTGAGCCCAGGCTGCTTATCGATGCACTGTACCGTTGCTCCCAGTTTCTCTGCAGCCTGTCGCAAAGCACCAAAACGTTCGATGCACAGAATGCTGACACGTTGCTTGAGCACTGGTGCTGAACGGGTGAGATGGAGCACCACCTGTTCCAGGCCACCCACATCAAGCGATAGAACAACATGCACCACATGCAGCGAGGAGGCCACGTTACTTGCCTCCGGTGAAGAGTAGCTCTGTCATCATCGGAAGGTGATCTGAACCAACATCAGGCCCCACCTCTGCCCGAATGCACTTCCATTCTTCACCATAGAGAACCTGGTCGATTCGTACGCCATGCCAGCGAGTCCATTTGGTGTAGCCAAACCCCCAGCCAGCGGTACTGAAGGCATTGTTGAAATGACTCCAGTTCTGACGATACAGGCTGCTATCCACAGGCATGTTGAAATCACCTGCTATCAATAGTGGTGCAGATAAAACCTGAATCCACTCATGAGCCTTGCGAACCGCATTCTGTCGACGCTGCATGGCTTCTTCGTGCGACTTAATACTCTTCGTTTGCCCATGAATGACCTCATCCAGCTCGCCTGCTGTCCCACGAATGGTAGGCAGATGGATGTTCACCATTGAGATCGAGCCCAGCGGTGTGTTCAGATCATAGGCCACCAGGAAGCTGCGCGCTCCCAGTTCCTTTTCATTGATGATGATCGATTTCGCTATCGGATATCTGCTGGCAATGAGCATCACATTCTCGTGCTCGAGTACATGCCAGCCATGTTTCCAGTGTTGTGGCCTCGCGCCGGTGGTCGGCCATTCCTGACAAACAACAATATCTGGATTGGTCTTCAGCAAGTAGTCTTCCCAGTTGGCTGCCCGGAACTTGCCACCAGCGGAGTTGAAACTGACTATCCGTAACCTGGCAGGGTCGTCGGAACTGGAACTCAGCAGGGCCCGAACCGGTACGTTGAAACCCATGATGGGGAACAGCACCAGTAACGCCCCGGTGATCGCAGGAAGGATCGTTCGCTTCGTGACCTTGAGTGAGACCAAGAACAACACGACTAGCGGTACCAACGAAGGCCATCGTGGGCCGTAGAGAAGAAGTGTACCAGGCAGCCAGGCTTCACCAGACCAGATCAGAACCAGCCAGTAGATCACCAGCAGCCCAACATACGCCCACATGAGTCGCACCAGCCAGCGCTCTCGCCTGAACTGCTTCTTTTCGGCGACGATGAGCGCATTCACATCAATGTTGGGCCGTGCCTCTGGCTTCATGTCGTCCTTCCCGGTGCAACAACGACAGTTGACTTCGGCTGAAAGAGCCAGCGTTTCAAGGTGCCGATCAGCAACCGCGTGCGGTAGAAAGGCGCAACCTGATCGTTCTTTTCGTATCCGAATGGCCACTGCTTGATCGATAGCCAAAGACGGCTCAGAGCTTCACGGTATCGTCCTACCGAATAGAACGTGTAGGCTGATGAGCGATAACAATGACTGAGAGCTAGCCGATGTGCTCTCTTGTTGTCTTGCAACTGTGGGAAAGCGAATGCCCTGCTGAGCACCAATAGTTCAAAGTGCTCCATCCGCTCTGGGTTGGTGGACATGCTACCCGGCGTGATGCGATACCAGGTGAGAGGTAGGTCAATACGTGCCATCGTGAACTGCGTGGCTATACGGAGCCACATCTCGCGGTCTTCCACCGATCGTAGTGCCGTGTCAAACGTACCCACCGCATCAAAACACTTCTTGTGAGCAACCACACTACTTGGAGCAAACCGTGGCTTGATAGCCATCGCTTCCAGACTGATCACAGTGGCAGGCACTTCACTGTCAGCCACCTCCATCCACTGGATAGGTTCATCGCTAACCATTTCGGTAGCAATCAGATCAACCTCAGGATGCTTCATCAGATAAGCGAACTGCAGTTCCAGCTTGCGGGGATGGAAGGTATCATCGGAATCGAGAAACGCCACATAGTCGCCTCGTGCTTCACGGATACCGGTGTTGCGCGCTGCAGAGAGGCCCTGATTCTCCTGGTAGACATATCGAATGCGATTGCCGTAGTGAGTAAGTCGCTCTCTCGTATCATCCTTGCTGCCATCATCGACGACGATGACTTCGACATGCGAGTAAGTCTGTGCCAGCGCAGAGTCAACTGCATGCCCAACATATGCACCGTAGTTGTAGCTCGGTATAACAACGCTGACGAGCGGTTGGCTCATGATCCCTGCCCACTGCTTGCCTGATGGACAAAGACAACTGTCACATTTACTATCTGCTGGAAGATGCTTGTATCGAGTGGCACGGCGCCTGCATCTTCCAATAGCCAACCTGTATAACCTCGACTGGTGAAGAACGATACCAGTTGATCGGCGCTAGAGCCGTACGCATCGTGATTGTTGGCGATCTCGCAGTAGATGAGTCTTGGAGGCTTGCTGGCGATGAGGCCTTTCATTCCTTCGAGGGCTTTCCGTTCTGCACCCTCAATGTCTATCTTGATGACATCTACATGGTCACAATGCAACTCTTGTAACACTGCATCCAGCGGTCTGGCCTGAATAGCTTCGGTACCCGTATTCGACTCATGCTGGACTTTGCCCCAGCCGAGCATGTCCTCGCTCACACCGCCCAGGTGCAACATCGTCTCGCTGTCCCACGCAGCTAGATGCAAAGGTTGCACGTTCGTGAACTGGTTCTCTTCAATGTTCCTGCTCAGGATGCTGAATGCGGAACTGCCTGCTTCGACGGCGAAGACCTTGCCTGTCGGTCCCACCTTGCTGGCTGCTACCACGGTGAACTGGCCGATGTTGGCCCCGACATCGAGCACCACATCGCCAGGCTTCAGGTGCTTGGCAAAATGACTGATAACTGCTGTCTCCCACTGACCATCGTAGAAGATAGCTCGTCCAATCGGATCATTCGGGCGAACCCAGATGGTAGGGCCATACGTCAGTTTGGCTTTGATGAGCGATTCGGGAAACCGAATCGTTTCAAAGTTCAGCACTCGATGGCGAAGCCGCCACATACCGGGCAGGCCTTTGCCATAGTGAAGCAGACCACGTACCATCTTGTGGGCGACAACAGGCCAGGTGGTTGTGGATTTGGTTGCCGCCGACATGCAGACTCTCGCTGGTGGATATGTTCAATGCTAGGTTTGCTTTGCACGTGCTGCAAGGAGTTGTGCGAACTTGTCAACGACTCGCTGGGCCATCACGTCCACACTGAAGGCATGTTCGACATGTTGTTTCCCCGCCGCACCCAGACGAACCCGCAGGCTTTCATCACTCAGCAGTCGAACGACACCCTGGGTAATACTCGCAGGTGATTCAGGCTGACACAGCCAGCCAGTCTCGCCATGAGTGATGATCTCAGGCACCCCGCCGACGCTACAGCCAATGACAGGAATGCCCCAGCGCATCGCTTCCGGATAGATGAGGCCAAACGATTCATACCGCGACGGTGCAATGAACACATCCGCTGTCTGCAAATGGCGATCAACGTCACTCTGTGGCAAACGTCCAGCCAGAACGATCTGCTGCTGGACCGATGCAGGCAGTTCATCAGCAATCCACTGGACATGAGTTCGTTCTGTACCGCCAGGCGCAGGAGGACAGTGTGGACGATCCGTGCCGATCAGTGTCAGAATAGTTCCTGGATGTTTCTCCAGAATAGATGGGAAGGTTTGCAATAGTTCAAGTGTCCCCTTCCGCTTCTCCAGCCTTCCCAGGAACACGAGTCGTGGTGGACCGGGTGGTCGTGGGGGACGCACAAACTCGGGATACACTTCCACGCCATGCGGGATGAGCGTAATCTTCTCAGGCTGGCACCCCAGTTCATCACACATCATTCGGCGATGAGCTTCCGAATGGGTGATGAGCAGATCTGCCTGTCGAACTTGTTGGTGTTCTCGCTTGACATCCCACTGCAGGAGTCTTGTTGGTGGCAGTTGATCGATCTGCTGCGTTTCAAGAGAGGAGGTATGCAAACGCACCACAGTCGGTGTCAGCTGCTTCTTCTGATAGAAGATGCCTAGCCCTTCCCAGTTAGGCAGTTCCACGAGGTCGATGGCATGCTGCTCCACCAACTCCGTCAGTTTGCGTGAAAGATGCCAGCAACTGCCAAAGCCAGGCATCCAGCGGTCGATGAGAGGTACGTGCCGCAGGTTGACTTGATGAACATGCACGTCATCATCTATGCCGGTGTCACCCGTACCCGGCGTGATGACATGAACCGTATGCCCCAGCTTACTCAGTGAGTGTGCGAGGGATTTCGTGTAGCTGCCAATGCCACCATCCTGAGTGATGCCTGGATAGTTCGGGGTGTAGAAGGCGAGTTTCATGCCCTTCGTTCCCAGGCTTCCTGATAGACCGCATACGTTTCTACAGCACAGCGTTCCCAGGTGAACTGGGCTGCACGCTTCTGACCTCGGGCGCTCAACTCGTCATGCAGGTTATCTTCACTCACGAGCCTGCGGATTGCATCGGCAATGGCAGACACTGAGTAGGCATCAACGAGTAGTCCAGCATCACCTACTACTTCACCCGTGGCTGATTGTTGTGCTGCGATCACCGGAGTGGCACAAGCCATCGCTTCAGGTGGTGTGAAGCCAAACCCTTCAGCGATGGCTACATGAACCAGCCCCCGTGCACCACGATACAGTCCGGGTAGCTCTGCATCACTGACATAGCCAATGTGCCTGACCCGACCAGTGCCATCGTTCAGTGCCTGTTGCAACACAGGCATCTCATGAATGATGGTGCCTGAAAGGACCAGGGGCATATCCCGTCGATCACCGATGGCCTGATGGTATGCCTGCACCAGTCGTTCGATGTTCTTGCGACGTTCCAGCGCCCCCACGTAGAGCAGATACTTGCCCGGCTGCAAACCATGCTTGCTCAACAACTCATCCGCAAAAGGTACACCCGGGTGAAAGAGCGTGGTATCGATGCCATGATAGACCACCCGAATTTGCTCTTCTGGATACTGCAGATGCTGAACCAGATCACGCTTGGTGGCATGGGAGGGGACAATAACGAGAGCCGCCCAGCGACGAAAGTCCTCGATCATGCTGAGGAAGCGGTCCTCGCTGAAGCCTGATTCATCAGGATACAGGTAAGGTATCAGATCATGAATCGTGCCAACCGTCACACCCTGACGAGGCTTACCCCGACAAGTGAAGATGGCATGGCAGACCTGGGCATCGCCCAACCCCTGTTGAAACAGACGCTGTTTTTGCCTGTCGCCATAGAACCAGGGGAGTATCGTCTTCCACGGAACGAAGCGGCCATTGCGCCCTTTCATCGCTTCCAGACGATCAGATCGACTGAAGAAACCAGTACGAACCGTGGCCTGCGTCTTCTTTAGTTCTGCTATTCGCTCATGGGGCAAACGGTCAAAGCAAGGCAGCGAGACATGTTCCGGCCCCAGAAGCTTCACCAGGGCTTTGGTGAGTTCGATACCATACCGCCAGACGCCACCACGTATTTCCCAGTTGCTGGCAAAATCGATTGCACAATGGAGCTGTGACATGGCTACGTGACTTCTCCCGGCACCTGCCAAACGCCCCACCAGGTGTCCTGCAGATGACGGATGTCGTAGCCCTTCTGCTTCAAATACATGCAAGCCCGGTAGCTGCCCAGCAGATGCTCTTCCATGCTGGGGTGGGTATCGTGCAGAAGAACCAGCCCGCCAGGCTTCATGAAGGGCGCTACCTTCAGGAAGTCATTGATGACAAATGGCGTATCATGGCAGGCATCCACGATGGCGAAATCCACGGTGGCAGGCTGTAGATAGGGTGACAAATCCAGATCGAGCGTGTTGGCATAGATCTGCTGTACTCGATCGGAATAGCCATTCTTACGGAACGCCCTGCCAATCTCGTCCTTCGTCAGAGCAAAGGTGATGATGTCGCCACTGATCTGTTCAGGTAGGGCGTTCACCGAATAGACCTTTGCTTTCGGGCATTGCTTACAGATGTTGGCTGTCGTGTTGCCGTGAGCCGTGCCGAGTTCAAGAACCACCGCAGGCTGTCTGTTCTTCAATAGAGTCAACAGCGGTATCAGGTCATTGTGACCCGGCGGCTCGGCGTGGTTAGGTAGACACAGATCATCCAGAATGGGAGCTTCGGGTGCTTCTCGACCATCGACTAGTTCATCTAAACTGATGGTGGGCAAGCCATACATTACCTGGGTGAACTGCGCAGGGAGGTTTCGCAATTGTTCTACCAACTTCCTGTAGCGCCAGTGGTTGCGGAAGTCGGTCAGGTCACGAAGCCGCTCCCGCAACTGACGCTTCGGTTTCATCTGTCGTTCTATTTTCGAACCCATACTCTTCACGATGGCTCACCCTGTGGTTGTCAATGACTACTCTACGTCACGTGCGGGCTGAAGTCGAACGCAGGATCATGACCAATCATGGTCAACATAAACCACCGACGAGAAATGCTCAGCTACTTTGCCCACGTGGAAGAAGTCGCCTGGCAGCACCTCCAGGGTCGCTGCGGTCCAGACATGGTCCACGGTAATCTCATTCAGCAGCAGGCAGGCATTGATCTGGTACAAGCCAGGCGTCAAAGGCAAACGGGGAATGGTGCAGACATACTCCCCCTCTTCCTTCGAGAGAGGCAACTGCTGATTGCGGGTGACATTATCCACATGGAAGAGCTTAGTCGCATCGGCTGATAGCACACTGAGCGCTACTAGGGGAACCTTGCCGACTGCTTGCCCCTTGTACTTCACCACCATGCGAATGCCTTGCCCCGGGAACACATGGTAGACCGGCTCACCTTGCAGATCAGTGATCACCAGATTGGTGATACGAGCAGAGCCATCCCCTTCACGGTCTTCCCGGTGCTCCAGTGATGTCAGCGACTGTGAAGCAATCTTCTGTAAGTACGCCCGCACCTGGCCATCCGCATCGCCCATGCCTGCCAGTTGCCCACTTTCCAGTGTAATGGCTGTCTTGCACAGCGACCGTACCGATGCCAGGTTGTGGCTCACGAACAGAACCGTTCTCCCGGATCGACTGACCTGTTGCATCTTCTCCAGGCACTTCTTCTGGAACTGGATATCCCCCACAGCCAGCACTTCATCGACGAGCAATATCTCAGGCTCCAGGTGAGCAGCCACCGCGAAGGCCAATCGTACATACATGCCACTGGAATAGCGTTTGACCGGGGTCTCCAGAAACTGTTCCACTTCCGAGAAGGCAACGATCTCATCGAACCGACGCGCAATCTCCCGTCGGCTCATCCCCAGGATGCTGCCGTTGAGGAAGATGTTCTCCCGTCCCGAGAGTTCGGGATGGAAGCCTGTACCCACTTCGAGCAAGCTGCCTACTCGTCCATGCAGTTCCACCCGTCCTGTCGAAGGCTTGGTGATGCGTGACAGAATCTTGAGCAGAGTACTCTTACCTGCTCCATTGTGGCCAATGATGCCCACCACACCACCTTCGGGAATGTCAAAGCTGACATCCCGCAAGGCCCAGAAGGTGCGATTCTTAGTCGTTGGGGTGGCATTGCCTCGCAGTTTCTGGAATGTCTCGGCAACGGTATCACGAAGTGTACGGTAACTGGCCCGCTGGCCCGATGCCAGTTGATACTGCTTACCAATCTGTTTCACACTGATCGCGACTGACATGTTCTCTCAGAGTTAGATATGGTCTGCAAAGGTGCCTTCTACCTTGTGAAAGTAGAGGACGGCCAGGGTGAAGAGTACCAGAGCCACCAGCGATGCCAGATAGAGCGATACCCAGGGAATTTCCATCCCGAAGAGAGCGGCTCGGAAACTGCTGACCAAGGCATGCATTGGGTTCAACCACAGCCACTGCTGCACCGTGGGGCTGATGAGTTCCGGGGAAAGATAGATCGCTGGGGTGGTAAAAAGCCCTACCTGAATCAGAAACGGCACGATGTAGCGGAAATCGCGATAGTTGACGTTGAGTGCAGCCAGGAAGATGCCCAGCCCCGCTGCGGTCAGCCCGATGATGAAGATGATAACGGGAAGCAGCAGTGCCGTTGCTGCAGGAGCAACCCCATACCAGAGCAGCATCACACACAGCAAACCGATGGCAATCAGGAAGTCTACCAGGGCTGCGCCGACACTGGAGAGTGGTAAGAGCAATCGTGGAAAGTATATCTTGCTGATCATCCGCTCTGCACCCACCACGCTGTTCGCTGCGTTCGAGAGTGCAGTAGCAAAGAACGTCCACGGCAGAATACCTGCACAGATAAAGAGCGGAAACGGTATGGAAGCCTTCTCGCTGTTGTTTAAGCGGCCAAAGAAGATGCTGAACACCACCATGAGTAGTGCAGGTTGCAGGATGGCCCAGGCAACTCCCAGGAACGTTTGCTTGTACCGTATTTTGACATCACGCCAGCAGAAGAAGTAAAGCAGTTCCCGTGATCGCCACAGTTCAGCCAGATCGACATGGAACCAGCTTTCCTTGGGTTCGATCACCGTCACCGGGCGCATTGGCTCCCGGTGTGGAATGGTTCCAGAACTGGTGGGTGCTTCTGCCAATGGTCTTCCTGCTCTAAACAACGCTCTTATCTTACTTATGCACCGCTGAACTGCACGAAGGAACGCAGAAAGATCTTGAGCACGACAAACACCGAAAGACCCAAACCCGTTAGTATCATCAGCATCCGCAGGTTCATTCGATACCAAACCAGATCGTACTGATCATGTGCCATGCGCAGATAGGCCGTCATCATGCCAAGGAGCATATATGTTGGTACCACATAATTCCGCGATAGCGAATACATACAGACCAAGCTGTCCGCTATGATGGCGAGTAGAAACGGCTGCATGCGAGCAAGTACTGGATAGTAGTAGCTGAACCAAGGTGACCGTTTACGGAAGATGAGACCGAAGCCCAGCATGAGCATGCTCGAAAAGACAATTCCCCCAAGCAGCCCCGTCTCGACGAAAGCGTGGATATAGGAATTGTGTGCCACGTGGCCCACTTCTTCTTCGTACTTACCATAGCCGATACCAAAGAGGAAGTATCGGGGAGACGACATCAGCACTAGTCCATCTGACCAGATTTGCAGGCGGGCCTGCCCGGTGCCACCGGATAGCGAGAAGTTCGCCTGCCTGCCCCCCACTGCAACCATCAGGCCAGCAATAACGATCAGTGCCAGAGGCAATGCTTTCTTCCATCCCAGCCAACTGGCAAGGTAGGCTGCCAGCGCTGCAGCCAGACCTAACAGACCCCCGCGCGATTGTGTCAGCACCATCAGGAACCCGAACGAAGCGAGAGGCACCAGCCAGAACACTCGCAGGATGGTTAATCCGGTGCAGTAAAGGTAAAAGGCAACAAGGATACCAATGCCCAAGATCATGCTCAAGTCATTCGGGTCCTGGAAGAAGCCGAGGTATCGCAAACGAGGGTAGGTATCAAGGATTGAGCCATCTTCGTCGTAGTCGTTCTGCATGATCGGCTCGATCGATTCAAAATGTGCCATCTGGAAGTGATCCAGCAACACGACAATCGTCACGATAAAGATGTAAATGATCAGAGCTTTGAAAAATGTCTGCAAACGCTGTGGAGTATCAACGAGGGAAATGAAAAGCAGATAATACAAAATGAGTTTGAAGAACTCGATGCCCTGCTCACGGGCAATGTAGCCCCCGACATTGATGACATTGGAGAAGGTGAAGATCAATCCGTAGAGCAACACGCAACAGGTGATCGGCTCGCTAAACAACTTCTCGGGTCGCAGGTTCTGCGAGAGTGGCCCCCAGGCTGCGATCAGGCAGGTCAAGAATACTATGAGGTAAAGGCGTAATCCCAGGAGAGAGGGGAACAGCTCTTCCGGCCTGATGAACAGAATGAAATTCAACAGTAGGAAGAGCGGAAATGCCATCGAGTTCGATTCGACCAGTTACACCTGGTCCAGCACGGGCAGCGGATAGACTCGCTGAGTTTCCTGCATAGCCTTTGAATGAACTACCTTCTGCTTCTCATCGTCCAGTTCGTGAGGCAAAGCAAACCAGCGTCGTAGTGTTTCAAAGGAAACACCACCCAGGTAGAAGACCGTAGCTACATAAATGCGAAGATCAAGCCAGAGGCTTCGGTGATTCACATACACACGATCCAGTACCAGCTTCTTGCGAACGCTTTCGATATCCGAATCAGGAGGCAGCTGAATCTGAGCTAACCCGGTGAGACCAGGCTTTACCAGCAAACGGTCTCGATAGCGTGGCAGTGCCTTCTCCAGCGAACCTACCAGTTCTGGTCGCTCTGGGCGTGGGCCGATCAAACTCATCTCACCGCGAAGTACGTTCCACAACTGAGGTAGCTCATCAATGTGGCTTTTTCTTAAGAACTTGCCGAACGGGGTTACCCGATTGTCACCCTTGCTGCTCCAGCGGATGCCGGAGAATCGTTCGCAATCATGATACATCGAGCGAAGCTTGTAGATGACATAAGGCTTACCGCCACGGCCCAGTCGCATTTGGGTATAGAACGCGGGACCACGAGAAGTGATTCGCACCAAGGCTGCTGACAACAGGACAACAGGCAGCGTGATCAATAGTACGATGCCCGTTGCCAGCATATCCATGCCGGTCTTTACATGTTCGTACCAGCCTGTTCCCCCTACCTTCAGCGTGTAGCCTGGTGGCAGGTTAGGTTCGTCAGGGAGACGAAAGTCGGTATCCGTAGATTGCCCTTGGATCGTCTCCACCCGAGTGAGTCGTTCACTTTCGGGCGTGGGCAAAGCAAAAGGTTCAAAGCGAGCGTTCATGCTCTGTAGCTCTCCTTCTCCATGTATGAAGTGCCACGTATGGAGAGAGTACACCGTGGTGATGGTCCTTCTGTTTCTGATAGGGCAGAAAAATAAAGGACTGACAAAGAACCATCATGAATAAACTCACCATCATCCGCGTGGTTTCCCAACACGGAATGACGAATGATACCGGCTAAGTATAGGTTACAACCGCTAGGCGTACGTGAGGTTTCGCTGAATGTGCCAAGAAAAAGGGACACACCCAGAACCGATACCAACAGACATACCCGCCCGCAAACAAACATGCGATAAGCCTATCTCAATGAAGCAAACTCTAGATGAAGGCTCGGTGCCGGGAGTCTCGCGGGCGCACGACACTCGGGAAAGTAGGCAGAGCATTCAAGAAGAGCTATTTGACTGTATGGATTCCTAGTTTGTCAAATGAAATATCCACAAATAGAGTTATTCATATTAGTGCTAACTAAGTAGGTGGACAGTGTACAGCTAAGGATTTGATGAACGATCTTTCATCAACTGAACTGACTTGTTCGGACTGGCAGTCTGTGATGGTCTCCAGTACCATTGCATCAACCTGTCTTGCATTCATTTCTGAGGCCACTATGCGCCGTCTTGCGACCTTGTGTTGTGTTCTACTTGTTCTTGGAATTGCTATGGCTGCCCAACCTTTTGATGCCGATGCGGAGGCGAAAGCCTTCATTGCTGATCATGAAGCTCGCATTCGTCCACTTGAAAAGCTTGCAAGCATAGCCTGGTGGAATGCCAATATCAGTGGGAAAGACGAAGACTTCAAGAAGAAGGAAGAGACCCAGAACAAGCTGGACACCATGCTGGCAGAGAGTGAACCCTTCGCCAAGCTGAAGAAGCTTAAAGCTGATATGCCCAAGGACAAACTCCTCGCCCGCCAGGTGGAAGTACTCTACCTCCAGTACATGGAGAAGCAGGTTGATAAAGAGTTGCTTCGCCAGATGACTGCCAAAGCCAACGCTGTTGAGCAGGCATTCAATGTCTTCCGGGCCAAGGTGCGAGGCAAGGAACTCAGCGACAGCCAGGTGCGTGAGATTCTCAAGCGAGACCGCGATTCAGGCTATCGGCGCGAAGTCTGGGAAGCCTGCAAACTCGTCGGTGCCAACGTTGAAGCTGACCTCAAAGCACTGGCCATCATGCGGAATCAGGCAGCCAAGCAGCTAGGCTTCGGTGACTACCACAAGATGATGTTGCACCTGAACGAACAGGATCAGGGCAAGGTGTTGGCACTCTTCGATGAACTCGATGCCCTCACCCGTGGACCCTACGAAGCAGCCAAGGCTGAAATCGATGCTGCCCTGGCCAAGCAGTACAACATAGCTGTCGATCAGCTCATGCCTTGGCACTATCAGGATCCATTCTTCCAGGAACCACCGTCGATCTTTGAGGTTTCGCTCGACGATACCTACTCGAAGGTCGATATCCTGAAGGCCTGCCGTCAGTTCTATGCAGGTATTGGCTTGCCCATTGATGATGTCCTTGCCCGTAGCGATCTCTACGAAAAGGCAGGCAAGAGTCCCCATGCCTTCTGCACCGATATCGACCGTGATGGTGACGTTCGCGTGCTAGGCAACATCGTCCCCAATGAATACTGGATGGCCACCATGCTCCATGAGCTAGGCCACTCGGTGTACAGCAGCAAGAACATCCCTCAAACCGTGCCGTACGTTCTTCGAGGCGAAGCCCACATCCTTACCACCGAAGGCGTGGCCATGCAATTCGAGAAGTTCAGCAAGAGCGCCAAGTGGCTCGAGAGCATGGGGGTAAAAGTAGAGAAACCGGAGGTCTTTGACGCGACGGCCAGGAAAATGCTGCGGAACCAACTGCTGATCTTCTCACGTTGGTGCCAGGTGATGCTTCGCTTTGAAGCTGCTCTTTACGCCAATCCCGAGCAGGACCTCAACAAACTCTGGTGGGACCTGGTTGAAAAGTATCAGGGCATGAAACGCCCCGCGGGCCGCAATGCCCCTGACTATGGCAGCAAGATTCACATCTGCTCCGCTCCTGCGTACTACCACAACTATATGATGGGACAGTTGTTTGCTTCCCAGGTCCATCATGCACTCTGCCGCGAAGTGCTGAAAGTCAGTCCCAACGAAGCCAACTACACCGGCAACCCGAATGTGGGCAAGTGGATGAAAGAGAAAGTCTTCGCACCAGGCCGCACGCTCCCCTGGAACGGCCTGACCAAGTTCGCTACAGGCGAAGAACTGAATGCGAAGGCGTTCGCAAGTGACTTCGGGAAGTAGCAGCCAGTAGAAAAGCAAACAAGGTTGTGCTGTTTGAGCACAACCTTGTCTAGCAAGTAGAAATGCGGATTATTCTTTCGGTGCTGCAAACGTTACCTGTTGAATCTTCCACTCTTTGCCTTCCTGCCCCAGGTTGACAGCAACATGGACTTTCTTGTCCTTCTCGAACTCAACATCAAGCCTCAGTAGTGTGAATCCATCGCTGGTCACGCTGCCTTCCTTGACGAATTTGTGGCTCTTGTAGTTGCCGTACTTTTCCTTGTTGGCTTTGTAGAGGGCATCCCAGAGCTGCGGGCCACTCGACTTGAATGCTTCGATATAGTTCTCGAATACCCCCTTGGCATCATCCTTGTTGTAAGCCTTGAAGAGCTTTTCTATGATCGCTTCCTGATCCTTGTATTCCTTCGGTGTGTCGGCATAGGCCAACATGCTTGAACAGAGTACCAGTCCCACTGCTAACCATCTACCTTGATTCATGATCTCTCCTTATACATGTGTAACACAGAGCACGTGATGAACATCATGGCGAGACCACGATGTCTTTCAAGTCAGATCATCGAAGTTTCTTATCGCTCGATACCATTCGCAAGCCGTAGCAACAGCTGATCTTCGATCAAGACCAGCTGAAGCAGTTCACTGCCACGTGAAGTTGCTGCTTCTGCTTCCAGGTAATCGCCTTGGAGTAACTCCTGAAGATTAGCCTTCTCACCGGTCAAATGCAGCAGGTGGCCTGCTGTTTCGGTCCACATGGCCTTGTCTTTGATCTTGCCCAACTCGTCAATCAGAAAACTGAGAGCATAGAGCAGCGGAGCAGGCACTTTCAGTGGCTCATCATCCTTTTCAGGTGCAGGCAACTGATTATACGGATTGCTGACAATCTCCTGCTTGAGGTATCGGGACCAATTCTCCGGTGGTGGTACTGAAGTATCCAGTACGAAGCCACCCGCTACGGCAGTGAAGTAGATACTGATCCAGCGAACCTCACGACGAGCTTCATGCAAGCCATGTTCAATGTCCTGTAAATCCAACTCCTCCATGTGCTCGTGGATGTCATGCAGTTCATTGACCAGCCATTTACGCAGCGATTTCGATTCCCGCTTAGGTGTCAGCCAGTCCACATTCTTGAGCTTGCGTGCAAATCTGTCTCCTAACAGGTCGATGTCAGGATGATATCGGCTGGTGATCCAATTCTGCGATTCCACCCAGGCCCACACCCGACCGCAAGCTTCCAGGTATCGGGCCTTGGCCAACTGAAGGGCTCCTGCGGGCAACGACCAGGTGACAGCCTTGCTGGAGACCGCAGCCCAGTAGTCTACCAGTCCCAGTGCGTCCTCAATGATCTTGGATTCTGTTCGAATGCGTTCGAAGAGATCGTTATCCAGATCCTGATGCCGATACACCCTCCCGAGTGCTTCCAGCATGAACATCGGGGTGCGTAACCCACCTTTGAAGATGATCTCGCCCGGGATTTCATCAGCAGCCAACCCTTGTGCTTCGTTGAGGAGCGTTTCCACTTTCAGCAGATGTGCAGTAAACCGGCGACGTGCGTGGGGACCTTTCAGCGAAGTAGTATCGTTCGGCATGAGAAGCTCATTTCAGGCAGAGGTGCGGTGACAAGGCTGTGTCACTTACTTGTAATGGATGTTGAATGCGAATGCAATAAAAGAAGCCGTTGACATGATCCCATGTCAACGGCTTCGTTGGTATTCGATATGGAACTACTTCGCAGCTGCGACTTCGCCGACAGCCTTCTTGCGTTCGCGGATACGAGTGGCTTTGCCCACGCGATCGCGGAGATAATAGAGCTTGGCACGACGGACAATACCACTTCGCTTGACGACGATCTTGGCGATCTTGGGCGAGTGAATGGGGAAGGTGCGCTCCACACCCTGACCATCCACCAGGCGGCGAACGGTGAACATCTCGCGGTTGCCTGACCCCTTCATCGCAATGACGGTGCCAGAGTAGATCTGGATACGTCGCTTTTCGTTGCCTTCCTTGTCAACGCCTTCCAGAATCCACTGGTGGACATCAATGGTGTCGCCCACGTTGAAGGTGGCGAGTTGCTTACGATCCTCTTCCTTCTTCAGGGTAGAGTTTTCGACTTTTGCCATGATGGCGCCGCGGTTCGTTCCCATGTCAGTCGTTCCTTATTTTCTGTTCTTCAGTCGCTCAGCTGTTCGCTGGGCGGATTGTTCGTGTCGCCAAGCTGCTATCGCTTCGTGGTTTCCGGAGAGCAGCACCTCGGGAACCTGTAGTCCTCGGAACTCACGGGGCCTGGTGTAGTGGGGGTATTCCACCAGACCCGGTACACTGTGACTTTCCTCGGTTACGCTTTCCTCATCGCCGAGCACGCCCGGCACATGCCTGAGCACCGTGTCGATCACCACCATGGAGGCCACCTCGCCGCCATTACAGATGAAGTCGCCGATGCTGATCTCGCGAGGCTTCAGGATCTCCTTGATCCTTTCATCGAAGCCTTCGTATCTGCCACAGAGAAGAATCAGGCGTTTCTGCTCTGCGAGTTCTTTCACCAGCGGCTGGGTGAGCCTTTCGCCCTGCGGAGTCATCATAAGAATCTGCCCGGCTGGCTCAGCCATCGGCTGGATGGCTTCCACAGCACTGATAACCGGTTCAGGCATCAGCACCATACCTGGACCACCACCGAAGGGCCGATCATCCACCTGGCGATACTTCCCCGACGCCCAGTCACGGAAGTCCCAGAGATGAATGCTGACCAGACTGTTGTCAATGGCCCGCTTCAGAATGCTCTGGGTCAGATAGCCTGAGAAGATACCAGGGAAAAGAGTTAACACGTCGAAACGCATGGATAACTCTTCTTCCTTATCGTTCTGATAACTACGCTGTGCCCTTATTCGGATCGACAGGCTTGTGACCCGAGATAGTCTCAGTCTTGGCCTGTTCTTCGAACTTCTTCATGTAGCGATCAATGATGTTCTGAGCGCGTTCGGAAGGCTTGGCACCGACGCTGAGCCAGTACTTGATACGTTCAGGGTTCAGGGTAACGGTCTTGTCGTTATCCTTAACGTGAGGATCGTACGTACCTAATTCTTCAATAAAACGGCCATCGTTGGGCTGACGTTTATCCATAGCACACATGCGGAAGAAGTGCCGATGCTTTCGGCCTTGTACCCGCAAACGAATCACAACCACGACGTAACTCCTTCACACGCTAGGTGTTATGTGCAACCGGCACTGCGCATACACAGCCCTGGTTACAAGCGTTGGGAACCTACTATCTTGGGAAGTCGCTAGCAAATTGGCTAGGGGTGATGGGAAAATAGTGATCGACGAGTTATTCCAGGAACAACTGGCTACCACTGATGGGGATGGTAATGTTGGGCACGTCCGGGTGATTGAGTTTGATCACCACGCTACCCTGTTCAAAGCCCTGCTCTAATAGTGACTTCCAAGCATCTGGGGTAAACCGTTTTTGCAGTGCGGCAGCATCGGTGTTGAGTTGCAATTCGATTCGCCAGGTTTTGTCTGTTGTTTGAAGCACTTTAGAAGTGAACAGGGGCGGGGTAATGGCTTGCACATCACATTGGGTGCAGGTGCCAAATCGCACGGTCAGTGTGATCGCAGGCAGTTTGTATGCCTTGTTGAGGGAAAGCTTGGGGGGAAGCAGCCAGCGCGTCTGACTCAGACTGATCGTTGAAGTATCAAATTCACCAGTCAATGGAATAAGCAAAGGTTGCTGCTTGACACCGGTTTTCACTTGCAGTTCAGCTTGGAACGCGCCGTGACTGAGCTTCTTGGTGGGGCGTACCACTAATCGGTAACCTGATTTAGCCCGCAGCGCAAGTAGCCGATCCTCGGGCATGGCTTCAGTGGATAACACCTCCAGGCCGGAAATGTTGATTGTGCTCTGAGGTGGAGTAAAAGCAGTTTGCCTGGAATAGAGTTCTATCACGCGCTGCGAACTGGCCTGTTCCAGATCAGCAAGCGAGAGTTTGCCAAAATCGAGAGGTCCACGTGGAAACGCAACTGTAATGAGCGGTTCAATAATGCCTGTCGCTTCAAATCGTAGTCGATGCTGGCTTTGTACTTCTTCGATCTCGGCCCAGATCCGAACCTGGCTGGATTCGATGACTTCTACTTTGGGTGTCCAGGAAAGAACGACATCTGTTTCCGCACCACCAGTCAGGTTTGTTTCCGCTACATGGACTGCCGCGCACGTGCAACTCTTGTCACTGACGCGAAGCTGAACCGGTGTCTTCAGATTGTTTCGCAGTCGGAAACGTGCCTGACGAGTATCACCAAAGTCAGCATATCCCAAATCACCTGTTCCGTGGATCAACTCTACTGGAGTGAGAGCACTGACGGTTCCTGGTAAGTTTGCATGAGCAGGCCTGGTTGTGCTTGCACCAGACGAAGGCTTGGCTTGGTCCTGTGATTGGCAGCCTATCAAGAAGATAAAAACCAGCACTATTGCTGAGCACTTCGGCATATCCGTGCCTCAAAGACTTACTCCAGTACTGTACGCTGTTCAAGAACTCCGGTCAACGTTCATGCCATCGCCCACGCAGTTGCGTCAGCGAGTGGAGCAGTTGTCTGGCATGATCTCCATATGTGCTGATGCGAATCCAGTTGACACCTGGATTGACTGGGGGCAGGGTGTTCCTCGCTGTTGACACCAGACTGTCAATCATGACGGATTGCCCGGTTTCACTATCGGTGAGTTGGACAAGTCCAACGTCCGGCATCTCCGTATCGAGTCTGTCATGCAGATGCAATGCATACACATCATGTCGATGAGCCAGGCGATGGAGCCAGGGAACGTACCCTTGATCCAGGAAGTCGCTGAGGATGACAATCACGGAACGGCGTTTCGCCATCCGGCTGGTGAATTTGAGTGCCTGCGCAATATCGGTTCCCTGCTGAACAGGATCACGATAGAGTGCCTGATAGACCAGTTTGAGGGCATGTCGCAGTCCGCGCCGTGCAGGTGTATAGCTTTCAATCTGCTTGCTGAAAAGAACCAACCCCATGCTGTCGCCGTAACGCAGTCCAGCGAGGCTAAGCAGAGCCATCAGTTCCGCAGCGACATCATGCTTGAGTGCCAAAGCACTACCGGTACGCAAGCTGCCGCTCACATCCAGAACGAAGAGGATGCGGAGTTCACGTTCCTCCACATATCTTTTGACAAAAGGCTGCCCCATTCGGGCGGTCACATTCCAATCGATACTGCGTACTTCATCGCTAGTCTGATACTGGCGTACTTCTTCAAAAGCCAGCCCCGAACCTTTGAAAATGCTGCGAAACGAGCCGGTTTGCAGCGTCGCTACGGCTCGTTTGACTACCAGACGAAGTTGACGACTACGCTGCAACCAGGAGAGTTGGGCCATTTGTTTGAGTTCCTTGGTATTCAAGCTATAGTAGAACTGCCGCGATTTGAGACAGTATGACAGGAATCGCCACTATGCCCAATAGATTGGTTCCTCCACAGAACTTCACTCCGCTCTTTGCCGACGGGCCAATGCCTTACAGCACGATGCCCCCGGAACTGGCTGACAATCCCTACACATCGGGACACTGGTCGCAGAATATCCTTGTCCGCGCCTGTATTGGGCTGCTGGTATCACTCGGTGTAACAGTGATGTTACTCAAGTCAGCAGAATTGATTATTGCCAACTTGACAGCGGTCGAGCCATTCTGGAAAACCCTGGCAGGCTTCATCGTCTGGCAGGCCATTCAGATGGTAGGGGTCTTCTTTGGTGCCATGCTCGCCTGTGCTGGCCGTAATGAAATGCTGATGCTGGGGGTGCTCATCGGTCTCACCATGGGATTCCTGAGCATGATTCTGCTACCTACTCATGGTGCTGTACCATCAACTCTCTACTTCATCATGCCCCTTTGGTTCGTGGTGGCTAGTGGTATCGGCGGGTGGCTCGGAGAGTACTTCTGGCATCCACTTAATCGTCGTGAAAAACGAGTCATCTCGACCAGCAAGGTGACTGATGAACATACTGATATGAGTATTTCTCAAGTCATCCGAAAAGCGATTCTCGGAATGATCTTTGCCAATATATATTGGATCAAAGTGATATTTGCCGTCATCGTCATTATCCCCACACTCTGGTTGACGCACGATTTTGTCAAATGGTTTCTACTCAACATGGGCCTGTCCGAATGGGCCACCACGGTAGGCTTGCAGAAGTCGTGGGTGGAACTCATGATCAAAGTCTTTGTGGTACTCCTCTGTGCGGCTGTTGCCGGTGCAGGCACCATGCACGGTGTAGCTCATGGCTTCTGGATCGGAGTCATCTGTAGCGTGGTTAATCTGCTGTTACATGTCTTTGTTCCCAAAGAGAATGCCTTGCCTGTTGATCAAGTGCTTCTGGAAATAGGCTGGGTGTTCGTCCTTTGCATTTTTGCAGGAGGATTTGGTGCACTCGTCATTCCACCTATGTTATACTTGGCCCAGCGACGACGACCGGTTGTTAAATAGTCCTGCCCAGGCTGTGCCATGCATCGTGAGATTCGCTCCATCGAGAAACCGTTGGCGATGGAGTCGTCGCTGCCACTCTATGGCATCACCCTGCTGACTGCGATCTTGCTCGCTCTCGATCTCTGGCCACTCTTCGCTACTTGGCTGAACAGCTCATTTGGTCTTTCACTTCCTGTCGGTAGCACTGGTTTTCAGCTAGGCTCCTGGACGTTACGCTGGGCGACCATCGCAGCAATGCTCGGCGGTGCGCGGGCACTCATCACGGCACTCGAAAGCCTGCTCGCAGGTCGCACCGGCGCTGACCTCGCACTGGCGCTGGCTGTCCTTGCTGCCCTGTTTCTCAATCAACCCCTCGTCGCTGCTGAAGTGGTGTTGATTGGTCTGATCGGCGAGTGCCTGGAAGCCTACACCTTCGGTCGGACGCAACATGCCATTCGTGGGCTGGTTGAGACCTTCCCCAAGATGTGCCTGGTGTACCGCGACGGGGTACGGGTCATGATCCCTCTCGATGATGTACTCGTCGGTGAGACCATCGAAGTGTTGCCAGGCAAGCGCATTCCGGTGGATGGCATCATTCAGGAAGGCACCACGACTGTAGATCAAAGCAACCTTACGGGTGAGAGCGTTCCTGTTGAAAAGCTGCCCGGTCAGAAAGTGCTCGCTGGGACAGTCAACCAGATGGGCAACATCAAGGTCCTGGTTCAGCAGATCAGTCATCAGACGATCATGGGGCAGGTGATCGATGTCACAGCCAAGGCCCTGCAAGCCAAAGGACAAGGGGAACGGACTGCAGATCGGCTGGCACGCTACTTCCTGCCGGTGGTGTTGCTCATCGCCCTGCTGACTTTTCTCGTGAACTGGTGGCTGCTTCGTGGTAGTGGCCAGGCCTGGTTCCAGGCTGCTGCCCCGGCGCTCGCAGTGTTGGTTGTGGCCTGCCCTTGTGCTCTCATCCTGGCTACACCCGCTGCCACCATGGCTGCTCTCGCTCGTCTCGCCAAGACCGGCGTACTGGTGAAACGGGGTTTGGTCCTCGAACAGCTTGCTGATGTCAAACGAATCGTCTTCGACAAAACAGGGACTCTGACCACCGCACAGTTGAGCGTCGGGAAAATACTAACGTTTCAAGATGGGGTCAGCGAAGCACAACTGCTGCAACTCGCAGCCAGCATCGAGCAGGCCAGCGAACATCCACTAGCGCAGGCCATCGTCAATGAGGCAAAGAAACGGCAACTGACTTTGCAAGCAGTGCCTTCAGTTACCATCACGCCCGGATTGGGACTTTCATCTGAGAGCAACGGACTGACTACGCTCCTCGGCAACGAAGCCTTCCTGCGTGAAGCGGCTGTGAACTGGAATGACAGCGATAGACAACAGATAGAGCATTTGAGTGAACTGGGCCAAACAGTTATTCTCGTCGCACAATCAGGCAAACTGCTCGGCGTCATTGGCCTCTGGGATACCGTACGCCCTGAAGCAGCCAGCGTGGTGGAACAACTGAGGCAACTCAACATCGAGGTTGCATTGCTTTCCGGCGACCGGGCTGCGGTCGTGAAGAATATCGCCAGCACGGTTGGTATTGCCGAGGCTCAGAGTGATTGCCTTCCTGCAGAAAAGTCAGCCAGACTGGTGCAGTGGAAGCAGCAAGGCAAAGTAGCGATGATCGGCGATGGGGTGAATGATGCCCCGGCACTGGCATCAGCCGATGTGGGGCTGGCTGTCAGTTCCCTCCGGCAGGATCAAATTACCGGTGCACCTCGGCTTGGCTCCGACATTGCAGCTGACTGCAGTGACATCGTTCTGATGGGCGAACCTCTCGCTTCCTTACCCCTACTGGTACGCCTTTCGCGAGAGATGGTCCGCATCATCCAGCAGAACATCGTCTGGTTCGCCTTCGGTGTCAACGTCGTAGGCATCGCATTAGTAGCGTGGCTCATCCCATCGCTCTCCCCCGAGAATCGTGAGCGTTCGCCTCTCTATGCCGCCATCTATCATCAGATCGGTTCGCTGCTGGTGCTACTCAATTCGATGAGGCTGCTGTGGTTTGAGAAGCCGGCGATGGGCTGGGTGCAGCAGTTGAGCAGTGCCAACCAGAGGTGGGAAGGCTGGCTCGAACAATTCAATCTGCATGATGCCAGCCACTGGTTGTACGAACGCCGACGTGGGGTTGGCATGTTGCTGCTGGGCCTGGTTCTACTGGGCTACCTGGCTTCTTCCATCCAGATAGTACCAGCTGGCAGCGTGGGTGTCGTCAGCCGCTGTGGTGCGGTGCAAACAGCAACGCTTCCTCCCGGACTGCATCTGCAACTCCCCTGGCCCTGGGACCGAGTGACACTGCTGGAGAAAGATCAGGTTCGTCGGGTAGAAATTGGCTTCCGCCGAATGAAGACAAGTAGCGATACCCAGACCTGGTCGAGCGAACATCGTGACAATCTGCTCCTCAGCGATGATGAAGCACTGCTCCTCACAGCCGATGGCAACCTCATCGAAGTGCAGGCTGCACTCACCTACACCGTTGCAGATGCTGGTCAGTATCTGGTGGGTGTAGCCAACATTGAAGGCTTGCTTCGAGCACAAGCCGAAGCAGCGCTGCGTGAGGTAGCTGCGGAACGGCGTTTTGAGCAACTCCTCACCTCCGAACGGGCAGCCTTCCAGCAGGATGCTTTCGTTCGTCTCCAAACCAGGCTGCATTTCACTGATCAATACCTGAGTATCCACCTGCAGAGCTTGGCACTGGAAGACCTGCATCCACCAGCCAAGGTGGTCAAGGACTACTACGAAGTGACGCGGGCACTGGCTGCCCGCAGCAGACTCGTCACCGAAGCACGCATCGACAGCGAGAAGATCATGTCTCGTGAGCTGGTGGTAAGCAGCCGAATGAATGCTGAAAGTGAAGGCGAAGCATTAGCCAGGTTGCAGCGTACCCGTGCGGAACGGGATGCCTTCCTCAGTCTGGTCGATGCTCAAGCTGGTTTATGTACCTGGCATCTGGTGCCGATGCCTGTGATTGGGTTTGGCGTGCAGGCCTGGCCTGCATCGTCGACAACCCTCGAACTCGCGCAGCGACTGACCCACTATCGACTCGTCATTGAAGCGGGTGAACAGTTGCTCAGCCAGCGTCCCAAGGTCTTGCGTGATCCACGTCTGCAAGGTGGTCTGCAAATCATTCCCGATGCACTGCGTCTGCGATTGCCACAACTCAATGAACCTGCTCGCACCCCTCCCCGGCCGGAGTTGCCATGAGAAAACGCCTGCTGTTGCTGCTGGCTATCCCCGTGCTGTTGTTAGCGCTCCGCTCCAGCATCCTGTTCGTCGATACTGCTGAGTACGTCTATGTCACCCAGTTTGGCAAGCCCATCGCTACCTACGATGGTGCCAGCGACGCAGGACTGCACTTCAAGCTCCCTTGGCCAGTACAGAGTGCGACCCGGTTCGACCGCCGCCTGCAAGCCTTCGACATCCCCACCCAAGAGTACCTCATCCGTGATCGTGATGAGTCAGGCGAAGAGAAACCCCTGCCCCTCACCTTTGATCTCTTCATCTGCTGGCGGATCGGTTCGCTGGCCAGGCAAAACGACAGCCAAGCCGTCGATCGTTTCGTCCGCAGCTTCGGCACCATCGATCGTGCTGAACAGTACTTGCGCAGCCAGGTGGTCAGCCGACTCAAGCTGGAACTCAGCAACATCGTCCTGCATGATCTCCTTAACACCGATGCCAGCAAGGTGAAGATTCAGCAGATCATGGCCAAGGTCTCCAAGGCGCCGGCAGCAACGGGTGAAGGCAACAGCAGCCTGGAACAGTTGGCCCAGCAAGTGGGTATCGAACTGCTCGATGTTCGGCTCCGTCGGTTCAATCATCCGGTGCTGGTTCGAGATGACATCTACGCCAAAATTCGGGAAGAACGCCGACGTGAGGCAGAGATGTACCGCAATCAGGGGCTTGAGAGTGCAGCCAGGATTCGTGCTCAAGGCGACCTCGAAGCCCGTCGTCTTCGCTCCGAATCAGAAGCCAATAAGGTGCGTCTGGAAGGACAGGCCGATGCTGAGTCTGTCAGACTCCTTAACCAGGCAGCCCAGGCTAACCCCGAACTCTATGGCATCATCAGGCTACTCAAAGGTGCTCAGAAGATGTTCGCGGACGACAAGACGCAGTTGATCCTTTCCCTCGATCATCCGCTACTGTCGATCTTTAAGAACGTCCCCAACCTGCAACAGCCTACCTCACCAGGAGTCAAGAAGTGAAACGCTGGGTCTGGCTGCCATTACTCCTGGTTGTGCTCTATGCCAGCACCGGTATCTACCAGGTGATGCCGGGCGAGTGGGCCGTGGTTCGGCGTTGTGGTCAGCCACTGGCTGAACCACGTGGCCCTGGACTGCACTGGGGCTTGCCTTGGGGTATCGATCAGGTGGACCGGGTCGCTGTCGATGAACAACGCCAGCTAACCGTAGGCTACTACGATGAGACCGGCCCCGGCGACAGCCTGGCACCACTCAACCAGGCTGCCCCGACAGGACAATTGCTGACGGGTGACAATCAGATACTCAACCTGCGCGTCAATGTGCTCTACCGGGTGAATCGAGACAAGCTGGTAGAGTTTGTGACCCTTCGCAGTAGTTTGGAGGAGTTGCTACAACGAAGTACCGAGGAAGCGATGACCGAATCGGTCGCCAGCCAGCGCATTGATCCGGTGCTGACGGGGCGCACTGCTGTGCTCGAAACGATGCTGCTGGAACGACTCCGCCAACGGACCACACTCTATCAAACCGGCCTCGTCATCGATTCGGTCAACATCGTGGCAGCGCAGCCTCCGCAGGAGTTGGTCGAGATCTTCCGCGATGTGAATCGGGCCAGATCGCAACGGGATGTCGTGATCACTGAAGCGAATGCCTTGCGGAATGGTGATGTCTCGCAGGCTCGCCGCGATGCAGAGAAGCAGAGTGTGCAGGCGAAAGCCTACGCTGCTGACAAGTTGGCCCAGGCAAGCTCAGAAGCAGTCGCCTTCCGGGCACTCCTGGCCACCTTCCCCCAAACCGAACCCGCAGCCTCAGCTGCATTGCTGCAGTTGTACTTAAAGGAAATGCAACCCATCCTCAGCCGCATGCAAGTGCGAACCCTGTCCGATCAGGGGGTAGAACAAGTGGTCATCATGCCCGGAGTAGGCAAGCAGCCTTGATCACGAAACCACTAATCAGCGGTTCCCCCATGCTCATTCTGCGGATACCGTCTGTCTGTGGTATCTTGAACCTTCTTGAAGAATCGAACGAATTGCCACAATCCGGCAAGGAATAACATCGTGAATATGATGAATACGAACTCTTCCATCGTAGTCTTCTCTGTAGCGTCGCTTGATACTACTCGATAGGGCAGCGATGAGCAACCGTGCAAGTTCACGTCTTTGGCCCAACGGGCCGACCTGTAACAGCCCAAGGCTACGCCCTGGGTGTACGGCGCACGCCCTAACCAAATCCAATTTCTTTCCGTTTCCACATTGACACACCATAGACACTATGTCTATACTCTGAATTAGACATTGCGTCTAATCGCCATGCGTATTCGATGGTTCGAGGCTGGGACAATGGATTACCCTGATGTAACGGATGCGGAACTGAGCGTCTTGCAGGTGCTCTGGGAAAGCCAGGGCTGTACACTCAGGCAACTTGCTGAATCGCTCTACCCCGGCAAGGCGCTCGCTGGTGCACAAGCTACCGTTGCCAAGCTGCTGGAACGGCTGGAAGCCAAGCATTGCATCAAGCGTGAACGGGGCGATGGGCCACAACAGTTCCATGCCAGCGTGGATCGTGATGATCTTATTGGCAGGAAGCTGCAGGGTGTTGCTAACCAGCTCTGCGAAGGCTCCCTGTCGCCATTACTGACTACGCTGGTAAAGGCTGGCTCGCTTTCAGCGAAGGAACGTAAGGAACTGGCACAACTCTTAACCCAAGTCAGCAAACCCACTACCTAAGCACATCGAGCGGAGCAACACCATGACTATGCTGTTCGAATGGCTCGTGAGCAATGCAATCACGGCAAGTCTGCTGGCTGTAGTGGCTTTGGCTGTAGGCTATGCCTTTCCCCGCCGCCCGGCCCTGGCCCATGCCTGCTGGCTGCTGGTGCTGCTCAAATTCCTGACTCCACCCATTTACGTCTTCTCGTTCAGCGTGTCAAGCGAAGCCGCCACCACACCTGCACCGGTGGTGAAAGTGGAACCTCAGCAGACGCTGCCTGTACCCGCTAACAATGAGGTGGTCTACACGCAGCCCGTCTTTGATATCGATCAGTTGGCTTTAGCCTTATCCCCTCTGAATCAGCTTTTGGCATATACGCCGAGTGACACTGCAGTGTCACTGCCTGAACCGATGCCCATCGCTCCACCAGAGCAAACGACAACAGCTACTGTGCCTGTTACTCCTGTTATTACCTGGTCAGCCTGGCTGGTGTCACTGTGGAATACCTGGGCAGGCACGCTGCTCTTCAGCATCCAGTGCATTGCTCTCCTGGGCACCACTTATCTGCTCGTTGTCACTCTCATCCGCATGATCCACTTCGAAAACCTGCTGCAACTGGCTCGGCCTGCTCCTGCAGCGGTGAATCAACTCATGAACAACCTGGCCAAGCCGCTGCAACTGAAACACCTGCCAGAGATCGTGATTTCGTCTGGCAAAGTCGGGCCGCTCCTCTGGCAACGATGGAATACCCCGATCATCGTTCTACCCGCTGGGCTCGTGGAAACCCTCTCCTCTGAAGAGCTATCCACAGTACTGGCACATGAACTGACACACTATCGTCGCGGCGATCCGTTCTGGAGATATCTGGAACTGGTTGCGGTGGCTTCTTATTGGTGGCTTCCCACCGCATGGCTGGCCAGTGCACGGCTTCGTCAGGCGGAGGAAGAATGTTGCGATGCGGCTGTCGTTGCTGCCCTGCCCGACGGGGTGGCCAGCTATGCTCAGGCGCTCGTTCGCAGTCTGCATTTCGTGACAGAGCCAAGCTCTCCCTGTCCTGCACTCAGCAGCGGCCTGGGTCCTGTCACCCTACTCAAACGGAGATTAAGCATGTTACCTATGAACGTAGAACGACGACTCGGCCTGCGTGGCTGGCTCTTCATGATGGCTGTCGCTGCACTGGCACTCCCCTTTGGAGTCTCGCTGGCACAAGCAGATGATGATGACACTCCTCCACCACCTCCGCCAGCGCGTCGTGGTGACCCCGCCGCACTACCGCCGCTAACTCCCAGTGTTCCCGCTGCTCCACGTGGGGCTGCGGCTGGAGTACCAGGAGTATCACTTCCTGCTACACCAGCACGCCGTGTCACGCCGCCTGCCTATCCAACAGCTCCTGCCTATCAGCCCTTTCCCGGTGGTGCTGCTTATGCCGCTCCCAGTTCATTTAACCCCTTCCAGGGTGGCGAAGATGCACGCAGCTCCGCGGAGTTTGCCGTCCGAGAGGCCGAGCTCGAACTGAAGATGAAGCGTGCCAAGCTGAAGCAAGCTGAACGCACTCTCACTGTGAATCAGAAAGAAGTCTCTCGCAATAAGACACTCGCCAAGGACGGCTCCATCTCCAGTACCGAAGTGGATCTCGCCAATGCCAAGCTCGGGCAAGCAGAAGGCGATGTCGAAATGGCTCGTCTCGAAATCGAACGGGCTGAGCTTAATGTCGAACAAGCCAAGCGTCGGATGAGTGGCATGCGGGGCACGCCAGCAGCGGCTCCATCGATTACCACACCTGCTCGAGCACCTGGAGCTGCCTCTAGTGGAGTGGTTGCCTCTCGCGATCCGGATGAGATGGCACGAACGATGTTCCACAACCTTGATAAGAAACAAGAAGGCAAAGTAGCTAGAGAAGATTTCCCAGGTTTTATGAGAGATCGGGTCGATGAATACGATACCAATCAAGATGGTTTCGTGAACCTGGATGAGTTCAAAGCCAATTTCCAGAAGCTGATGGCCAATCGTGGCTCTGGCGGAAGGGTTGGTTTCTCCACCACACCTCCTCCTCCTGGATCAACCAGTGGAGGAAGTATTGGCTTTGGAGTAGGTGGATCCCTGCCCCCTACTCCTTCCACTGGTGGCGGTGCTGGGTTTGGCGCCTTGCCTCCGGGTGGGCCTGGTGGTGGTGGGTTTGGTGGTGGCGGATTTCCTCCTGGTGGCCCAGGTGGTCCCGGTGGCTTCGGCGGTCGTGCCTCGGCTGATCCCTTCTTCCGCAACTTTGATCGACGCGGCACAGGCAAGATCGAACGCAACGATGTCCCCGAATGGATGCGTGAACGCTTCTTCGAAACACTTGATAGCAACAAGGATGGCACCGTAGATCAGACAGAATTTAACGAAGGCTACAGCAAATTCTGGGGTGCTACCCCAAGCCCTGGTGGCGTGCGAGGTGGGGCAAGTGGCGGTGCCGCTGGTGGTATTGGCCGAGGTGGCATGGCGGGTGGCCTGGGCGGCGGTGGTGGCGGTGGCCGTGGGGGTGCTGCAGGCGGTCCGCCTGCACGTGCAGGCGGACGGGCTGACCGTGACCCTCGTGATGAACGTATCGAACAGCTGGAGAAGGAACTCAACGAACTCCGCAACATGCTCGATGGGTTGAAGAAGAAGGACCCGATCCGCTAGACCACTTAACTGTAGCCGAAGTCGTGAGACTTCGGACGATGGCTAGCGTCTGAAGTCTTACAAGGTGATGGAAATCACTGACGATGTACTACCTCAGCCACTTGCGTTTTAGCGCAGGTGGCTGTTGTCGTTTCATGACCATCCGTTCATCGCTTTCGATTGTGAAGTGCCAAAGAATCTGTTCCTGATCCATCTTCCTTCAATAAACACGCGATCCACATCTCTTCAAAACACTTCCTTCTCAATTCACGCATTCTACACGGTATCTACACATTCAAAACTAAAGTGAGCCCATCGGATGAACTAGAACTTCCATGCACTGAGGATTGAACATGCTGACACGACGACAGGAATTGCGCCGTGCCTTTACCTTGATCGAACTACTGGTGGTGATTGCGATCATCGCTTTGCTGATGGCCATGCTGCTTCCGGCCATCCAGCGGGTGCGTGAAGCTGCCAACCGCATGCTTTGTGCATCTAACATGAGACAGATCGGCATCGCTGCCCATAATTACCACAACGATTACAACGGTCTGCCTCCCAGCCGAGTGACGAAGAACAATAGCCTGGCACCCTATATCCCGTCCAACACTGGTCGTGGCAACATGCTGATGTATGTGCTGCCTTACCTGGAAGGCGATCTGATTCACAAAGGCTTCGTTCAGAACCGCGACTGGTGCGATCCGGTAAACACCTCCTCCGGCCTGTTGAAATCACCTTTGAAGATGTACATGTGCCCCAGCGCTCCCGATGGTCCACGCATCCAAATCGAAACCGGGGTCAAGTACCTGACAGGGTTCGTTCCACCCTATCCTGATGCAGTCAATTCCAGCCCGGTGGAAGGCTTCGCGACCGACTACGCTCCACTGGTTCAGGTCAAATCTAGTGCTGCTTCAGCAGTGGGTATGAACCTGGCTCTGCCTTACACCACCGCCAATCCTCCTGGCTTTGGTGCCATGCGACAGAACATTGTCACCAACCTGACCCACATCAATGATGGTTCAACCCATACCACTCTCGTCGGTGAGATGGCTGGTCGACCACAGTACTGGGTGCGAGGCAAGTATGATCAATCCAAGACGGTCAAGGATTGCATCTGGGCCGCAGCTGACAATAACATCAGCGTCACCGGAACGGATAACGCTGGTACAGCGAACGGTGGCCCCATCGTCATCAATGGCCGTAACGATGGCGACATCTACAGCTTCCATACCCACGGTGCCAACATCCTCTTCGCCGATAGCTCCGTTCGGTTCATGAAGGAAAACCTTTCCGCACAGATGCTCGTCTACCTCGTCACCCGCCGAGGTGGTGAAGTGACCACGGAAGATGAAGAGTAGAAGGTTACTCTCGGTCTTGTTCCCTCTCCCGAGTGGGGAGAGGGGAGCATGCGATTCCTGCCAGGCTTCTTGTGTTGATGCAGTTATCTACTTGCTCCCGGCTATCCGATGCCGTATCGTATCGGCGTCAGTCCATCACAACAACCTGGAGATTGCATTCATGTCCATGTACATCGGCGAAGCATTGGCGGGAGACGGTAACGAAGTCGCTCACATCGATCTGCTCCTGGGTTCCAAGGATGGTCCTGTCGGCGTTGCCTTCGCTAATGCACTGGCTAATCAGTCGGCTGGTCACAACAACCTGCTCGCTGTTCTTGCACCAAACCTGATCTGCAAGCCCGCCACCGTGATGATCACCAAGGTCACCATCAAGGGTCTCGGCCAGGCTGTTCAGATGTTCGGCCCAGCCCAGGCAGCTGTGGCCAAGGCCATCACCGACTGTGTCGCTGAAGGCATCCTCCCCAAGGGTACTGCTGACGAACTCGTCTGCGTTTGCGGTGTGTTCATTCACCCTCAGGCCAGCGATAACAAGAAGATCTACCAGTACAACTACGATGCTACCAAACTTGCTCTCAAGCGTGCAGTGAATGTCGAACCAAAGATCGACGAAATCCTGGCACAGAAGGACAAGGTCAAGCACCCCTTCGCAGGTTTCTAGTCGTAACGCCTTCATTGGCATAGCCTTACGATGAACGAATAGCCCTTTGCCAAGATGCAGAGGGCTAAATCGATGCGGGAACTGGACATTGCTCTGGTTCTCCGTATCATTTCTGTCCGACTACTTCCGATAGATGTTGAGCAACTGCTCACTGATTTTGAGGCGTGTTTCGTCATGGCACATAAAAAGGGACAGGGTTCTACCCGTAACGGTCGCGATTCCAATCCACAATATCGTGGCGTGAAGGTCTACGGTGGAGCGACTGTCAAAGCTGGTGGTATCATCATTCGTCAGCGTGGCACCCAGTATCACCCAGGCGCCAATGTCCGCTGTGGCAGCGACTGGACCATCTATTCCCTCACCGCTGGCACCGTTTACTTTGATCAGAACGGCCGTCGCGTGAACGTGAAGGCAGATGAAGCTGCAGTGGCTGCTGTCTAAGCTGGCATATCACTGTCAAACTGAGTAGAGTCATGGGTGGCCACAAGCCACCCTTTTTTTATCGAGTCATTGTTATGTTCGTGGATCGTGTGGTTCTCTTCGTTAAAGGCGGGCATGGCGGCGGAGGCAAGATCAGCTTCTACCGGGCGAAGTATGTCATGAAGGGGCCACCCGAAGGTGGCGACGGTGGCAACGGCGGCAATGTCATCATCCGCGCCATCCCCGGAACCGATAGCCTCGCTGCGGTCTCGCACATCAAGCATTGGAAGGCGGAACGCGGCGGCGATGGTGGTGTTAACAATCGGCATGGCTTCCAGGGCAAAGATACGGTCATGTTCGTGCCACCCGGTACGGTCATTCGTGATCGTGATCGCGGCCACGTGCTGAAAGACCTCACCGATGCATACGAAGAAGTGATCGTGGCCAAGGGTGGCCGTGGCGGACGAGGCAACCGACACTTTGCTACCTCCATCAACCGTTCACCGAGGCAGTGCGAACCCGGCGAAGATGGCGAAGAACGCTGGATCGTGCTTGAACTGAAACTTATCGCTGACGTCGGCCTCATTGGTTTGCCCAATGCAGGGAAGTCGACCATGCTCAGTCGTTTGACCAGAGCTGAGCCGGAGATTGCTGACTATCCGTTCACCACGAAGTTTCCCAACCTGGGTGTCGTGCAGTTTGGTCATGAACGAGGGTTCGTCCTTGCTGATCTACCTGGCCTCATCGAAGGGGCTCATTCGGGGGTAGGCCTGGGTCTTGAATTCCTTCGCCACGTCGAACGGACGCGAGTGCTGATTCATCTTGTGGAGCCGATGCCGATGGATGGCTCGGACCCCATCGCCAACTACCAGGCCATCCGCAAGGAACTGGAACTCTACAGCCAGGAACTCAGCCAGAAGTCTGAAGTGCTGGTGATGAGCAAAGCAGAACTGACGGACAGCGACGTGGTTCGCCAGCGGATGGAACAAGAGCTGAGTAAGCCAGTGCTCGCAGTATCAGCAGCAACCGGGCAAGGTCTTTCGCAACTGGTGAACCAGGTGATGGAAGTGCTGAAGACCAGCCAACCCGTGGTAGAAGCACCCGTCCGCCGACTCGTTCCCTTCCCCGAGATGGCCGCCGCCCAAGTAGATATGAACGAAGTTGAAGGAACTGAATAAGTGAAGTGGCAGGGTCATCGGCTACGATTGATGAACGCCTGCCAGATGGACAGTAACAGCCGATGCCCCCTGTGGGTAACTTGAACACCAGAAACCCATGAAGCCCATCGACCTCATCGTGATCGACGTCGGCAACAGCCAGTGCAAGATCGGGCTGGTGCAAGGAACAGACATACTCCAGGTTCACACCCTCGCTCTCGATGATTGCGCCTATCAACCCTGGCGGCAGAAGCAGGTACACTCGCTGCTGAAGGAAACGGCCCGCTGGGTCCTCTCCGGCTCCAACCCACCCATCATCAATCGCTTCAGCGAATGGCTTCGCAACAACCAGCAGCATCAACAGGTCATCAGTTCTGAATCTGCTTTGCCCCTTCGCATCAACGTCGACTTTCCCGAACGAGTCGGGCGTGATCGGCTGCTCAACGCCTTGGCTGTGCCGAAGAAGCCGGCCATCATCATTAGTGCTGGCTCAGCAGTGACAGTCGATCTGGTGGATCGAGAAGGCACTTTTCAGGGTGGAGCTATCTTCCCCGGCTTACGACTGATGGCCAAGAGTTTGCACGAGTACACCGCCAAGCTGCCTTTGATTGATGCAGCCAGGCCAATGCCGAAGTTGCCGGGCAAGAACACGGAAGATGCCATGCATGCGGGCATTGTCACCGCAGTCCTCGGTGGTATTGTCGGCTGCGTCGAGAGCATGCGTACGGAAGAGGCAACACTCTACCTGACCGGTGGCGATGCTCCAACGATTGCTCCACAACTCCCGTGGCCTGCTGAGGTGATTCCCTGGCTGGCACTTCAGGGGCTGGTCATCGCCAGTCAATTCAGCACATCATGAACAGCGATGTTGTCTGCTGTCTAACGCCGAGCGGTGCAGGGGCGATTGCAGTCGTCGGCCTGCGCGGCCCGACAGTGTGGCCTAAGCTGTCGCCCTTCTTCCAGCCTGCCCGTAAAGCTCCTGTGCTATCGAGCACTCCATCCCTCTCCTTCGGCAAGCTATGCAAGGATGAGCTAGGGGATGAGATTGTTCTCAAACTCCAAGGCAACGACACCCATCAAGAGATCGAGCTGCAACTGCACGGTGGACCAGGCATCGTGAAGTGGTGCCTCGACTTCGCACAGTCGCTAGGCTGCACACTCATCGATTGGCCAACCTGGCTCAATGATGAGATGCAGTGCCTGCTCGCCCAAGCTAGCACCCAACGAACCGCAGCGATATTGCTTGATCAATGCAACGCTGCCATTCTCCCTTCTCCCCCAGAGGGAGAGGGGCTGGGGGTGAGGGGGTTGCAACAAATAGAATCCATCCTCCGCTGGAAAGATATTGGCGAACACCTGACCCACCCCTGGAAGATCGCCCTCACCGGCCTTCCCAATGCAGGCAAGAGCAGCCTGCTGAATGCCATCGTTGGCTACGATCGCGCCATCACATCGCCAGTTCCAGGGACAACGCGTGATCTGGTGAAAGCCACCATCGCCTGGAAAGGTTTCCTCTTCGAGTTCATCGATACCGCTGGCCTGCATGAAAGCACCGATGCCGTCGAATCAGCTGGGATCGAACGAACCCTCCGTGGAAGCCAGGAAGCTGATCTGGTCATCTGGCTTGCTGATCTGACAGAACCGCTTGCTGATCCTCCTGCTGAACTGATTCCCCATCTGATCGTGGGGACCAAAGCAGACTTGCTTTCACCGGATGCCAACTCCTACACACTCTACCAAGTTTCAGCAATGACGAGACAAGGTTTGAACGACCTTCTCGACACCATCTATTCCCGTCTTATTCCCGAAGAACCTGCTCCCGGCCAAGCCATCCCCGTCACCTCAGCCCAGACCGCAGAGCTTACCCGGCTTCTCCAGCAGTACTCCCAGTAATATGCGGTGGCTGCCGTATCCGCATTGCCCTTTCTCATGGTTGACGATTACAATCATGCAATCTTCACGGAGCGAGCGACATGGTTAGTTATTGCCTGGCACTGATGCTCTTCGCCACGGTTCATGAACCGATCACGGGGACTGTCAAGTTCGTTCCGCTCGATGATCAGAAGAACGTGCCTGAGGTCTATCGCCTGGAGCCGTGCGACATCAACTACGAGATGAAGCTGAAGACGGACCATTCCAAGGAAGGCTTCCAGATATTTGAAGTGAAGTTCCCCTCCGCGGTAGTGAGCAAGTATCCCGAGAACAACACGGTTCATTGCCTCTACTACCGTCCCGTGGGTGCGGGGCCATTCCCTGCCACCGTGGTACTCGACATCCTCGGTGGCGATCAATCGCTCAGCAAGTTCCAGTCATCGTTCCTGGCCAAGAAGGGCATCGCTTGCCTGTTTGTGCAGATGGCTTACTACGGCCCCCGCCGACCAGCGAAGAGCAAAGTACGCCTGCTGATGCCTGACATCGAACACTCCCTCGGTGCAGTCAGGCAAACTGTCCTCGATGTACGCCTCGCTGGCACCTGGCTAGCCAATCAGAAGGAAGTAGACCCACAGCGCCTCGGCATCGTCGGTACCTCGCTCGGCTCCTTCATGGGAACCCTATCTGCTGAGATGGAACCCCGCTTCAAGAAGGTAGCTATCGTACTCGGTGGTGGTGGCCTGGTGGATGCGTTCTACGATCACCCTATGGGTGGCCCGCTGCGTGCAGCCTACGCTGCCATCGGTGGCACGAGAGAGAAGTTGCAGAAGACTATCGCCAACGCCGACCCGATCACCAATGCTGCAAACCTCAAAGACCGACAGGTGTTAATGATCGGCGCCAAGAACGATGAGATCGTTCCACCCTCCGCCTGCACCAAGATGTGGAACGCCCTCGGCCAACCGAAAATCGTCTGGTACGAAGCAGGCCACTACACCGCTATCATGTACATCCACGATGCGCTGACACATGTGGTGGAGTTGATGAAGAAGTAGGTGCTGAGCACAACTCTTCTAGATATGTATCGCCTTCCCCAGCCAAGCCGCTCGGGCTGCTTCGCCAATGCCTTCCGATAGCGTTGGGTGACCATGCACGATGCGGGCCATATCTTCAGCACTGCCTTTGAAAGCCATCGTGGTGACAGCTTCTGCAATCATGTCGGAGGCCCGAGGCCCGAATATGTGAACACCTAGCAGCCGATCCGTGTTGGCATCAGCCAGTACTTTGATGGTGCCTTCCGATTCGTCCATGGCCTTGGCCCGGGCATTGGCCAGGAACGGGAACTTGCCCACCCGGTACTGCACACCTGCTGCCTTCAGTTCGTCTTCGGTCTTGCCCACAGAAGCCACTTCGGGCCAGATGTAGATGACACTGGGGATGATGTCATAATCGACATGCGAAGGCTTTCCTGCCAGATGCTCAGCGACAGCGACACCTTCTTCCGATGCCTTATGGGCCAGCATCGGCCCGGCAGTGATGTCTCCAATCGCATAGATGTTGGGCACATTCGTCTGGAAGTGATGATTCACCGGAATCTTGCCAGTCTTGGCATCCACTTGCACCCCAACGGTTTCCAGGCCGATATCCTTCACCACCGGTCGCCGGCCTGTCGAGACCAGCACCTTATCGCCTGTCACCGTGATAGGCCCACTCTTACTCTCAGCAGTCACCGTGATCTGCTTGCCATCGCCCTTGGCACCGGTGACCTTGGTATCGAGATGGAAGACCATCCCCTGCTTCACCAGCGACTTGTGCACCATGCCCGCAATCTCGCTATCGAGAAGCGGGAGAAACTTGGGCAGGAACTCAATCACCGTCACCTTAGCACCGAGACGAAGCCAGACCGAGCCCATCTCCAAGCCGATGAAGCCTCCACCAATGACGATCAAGTGCTCAGGCACCTTGTCGAAGTTGAGGGCTTCCGTGGAAGTAACGATATTCTTGACATCAGTCGGTAGGAAGGGCAACCCGCTCGGTTCACTCCCCATCGCCAGCACGATATTGTCCGCTTCCAGCACCGAGGTGGTGCCATCGTTACCTTTCACCTCGACCTGATTCTTACTGAGGAGTTTGGCAGTGCCGAAGATGCCCTTCACCCCATTCTTGCGGAACAGGAATGCGATGCCATCGACCAGGCTCTTGACGATCGCATCTTTGCGTTTGATCATCGCTGGCACATCAATACTGACATCGCCGACGCGAATGCCATGCTTGATGAAACTGTGCTTGACCTGATGGTAATGTTCACTCGAATCGAGCAGGGCCTTGCTGGGAATGCAGCCGATATTGAGACAGGTGCCACCGTACGTACCACGCTTGTCGATGCAGGCCACTTTCTTGCCTAGTTGAGCAGCCTGGATCGCTGCTACATATCCACCGGGGCCTGCACCAATCACCACCAGATCATATCGCTCAGCCATGGCTTCTCCGCGTCTTGTACTGCTGTTATCTTATGGAACAGCAATTGTGTACAGCCATAAGATATTGCCATAAGCTATTGAAGCATGAACCCAGTCTCCCGGATCTATCTGGATAACAACAGCACCACGCCCTTGCTGCCTGCAGTAGGGGAGGCGATGCAGCAGTACGCCCAGAGCACTGTAGGGAATCCCGCCAGCGCCCATCGCTCCGGGGCAGCAGCACGTCGAGTGTTAGATGAGTGCCGAGCAACCGTGGCGAAGTGCCTGGGGGCATTCCCGGATGAAGTGATCTTCACCAGCGGCGCCACCGAAGCCAACAACCTGGCCATCTTCGGCTTATCGAAAGGTGTTAGTGACATAGCCGTGTCACGCATCGAGCATCCCTCCGCCCTGGAACCCTGCCTGCAGTTAGAAAAACAAGGCATCCGATTGCACTCACTGGAAGTCGATGAACTAGGCCATGTGAAAGAAGCAAGCCTTCCTCCCCTCTCCCCCGGAGGGAGAGGGGCCGGGGGTGAGGGGGTGCAATCGCAGCAATCCCTCCTCGTCGTGCAACTAGCCAACCACGAAACCGGCACCGTACAAGACATCGCCAGGCTCCGGCAACTCGCCCCAACATCCCGCTTCCACACCGATGCCACCCAGGCCGTAGGTAAGATATCTGTCCACTTCCATCAACTGGGAGTATCCACCCTCGCCTGCTCCGCTCACAAGTTCTTCGGCCCACCAGGCATTGGCGTACTCCTCGTCAATCGTTGTGCCCGCCTGGAACCTCGCACCTTCGGCGGCCATCAACAGGCAGGCTACCGTCCGGGTACGGAACCCGTGATGCTGGCCGTGGGCGTAGCCAAGGCTTTGGAGTTAGCCTGTAGTGAGATGAATGAACGCCATACACGTTGTCAGATGCTGAGACAACTCTTCCTGGATACGTTGGGTGCAACCACTCCCTTCATCATCAATGGCGACTCCGCCAACGGCCTGGTACACACCCTGAACCTCTCCTTCCTCGGCTGCCCCAGCGATGTACTCTTCATTCGTCTCGATTTAGCTGGCGTGGATTGTTCCACTGGCTCAGCCTGCTCCTCAGGCTCCATGCTGGCTTCGCCAGTGTTACTAGCCATGAGAGTAGACGATGCCAGACTCAAATCCGCCATGCGATTCAGTTTGAGTCATCTGGTGAGTGAAGAACAGGTGATGGAAGCAGCGCTGAGAGTTGGACAGGAAGTGAATCAATTGCGTCGTTAGTTGCTATCCTAACCCCATGCTCCATGCATGGTGGTATCTGGTCAAGCTCTCATTCTGGCGACAAGGTCGGTCGCTACAGACGCTGACTGCATTCCTTTTGGTGGCACTCCTGGCTGGCATTGTTGTGCTGGTCTCAATCGTCAACGCCAGCTTTGGTCGACCGGGCTGGAATGCAGGCAATTTCACCCGCGATCTCATCGTCGGCCGAGACAATATCCCTGGCATCTACCTCAATCTGCTGATGCCATTGATCTGCCTCTGTTTCGGTACCCAGGCCCTAGGTGGCGAGTGGGAAGAACGGAGTCTCGTATGGGCGCTAACTCGCCCCATTCCCCGCTGGCTCATCTACCTGGCCAAGTTTACCGCAGCACTCCCGTGGACGCTGCTCAGCACCTTGGGTGGCTTCTGGCTCGCTGGCCTCGCTGTGGGATCACGAACCATCGACTTCCACTGGAACGAAACCATCGCTACCAAACTGCCCCAGTTGGGCCCGTTCGCTGTTCCGGGAGTCATTCCCGATCTTCTCGAACCCGGCAAAGTCGAACCCATCACCATGTGGCCCGGGCTGGAAGTGGTCAGTGTGTTATGGCCTTGCGTGTTGTACGGAAGTATTGCCTACCTCGCATTGTTTATGTTGTTCGGCGCACTGGTTCGGCGAAGCACCGTGCTGGGAATGGCGTATGCTTTCCTACTGGAAGGTCTGGTGGGCACCATGCCCGGTTTGCTCAAAAGGGCAAGTCTGGCTTTCTACACCCGTTGTATGGCGTATGATTATGCAGGGTCGACGAGTTGGAAGACAGCCAGTGGCATGCTCGGCATTGATCCCAGCAAAGCCAGCCTGGTTCTTCCCGTGCCCGGTGTCGTGGCCCTCGGTGTGCTGATTGTCGTTTCGCTGGTGCTCCTGGTCGTTGGTGCCTGGCGATTCTCCCGTAAGGAATATCACGACCTGACCTAACCAGTTATCAAGGACAGTGTGATGGCAGCCTCTCTCGAAATCACTGAACGTCCCAGTATGAATGATGCCCCCAGGCACGGCGATCCTGGTCATTATAAGACTGAGATATTCACCCCACCCGCCCTCACCATTGCCATCAGCCGCGAGACGGGTGCCCGTGGCGGAAGCATCGCCAAACGGCTCAGCAAGAAACTAGGCTGGTCCTACTACGATCAGGAACTGCTGCATTACATGGCTTCAGGCAGCAGGCTGGAAGATGAAATCATCACCACCCTCTCCCCCGAAGCCCGTGAATGGGTAGGCGAACAATTCGCACAACTCAAAGATGAAAACCGACTACTGAAAGATCAAAAGGAACAGGAAGTCGCACAGGTGATCCTGGCCATTGCCGCCAAAGGGAAAGCAGTGATCCTGGGACGGGGAGCAGGTGCTCTTCTGCCTTCCAATTGCGTGCTCCACGTCCGCATTATGGCCCCCCTCGAAGACCGCGCCGCCTGGATCAGACAGATTCAGCGACTCTCCAAAGAGCAGGCACTCGAGTACATTCAGAAACAGGATAAGCAAAGAGCAGGCATGCTCGATGCCCACTTCCGCAAGTCGTTGCGCGATAATGTGCCCTATGATCTGATGCTGAACTCATCGCGTTTAGGTGAACTAGGCTGTGCCGCTGTCATTGCCGAAGCGGCTAAGCAGAAGCAGGGGTAGGTTTTACCTTCCTGAACAATGTCCACACTGCCACCAGTACATAAATCACCGTCAATATCAGCACGATGGAATGCTCGATCACCAGATCACTTGAAGCAGCAACGCCATCCATTTGAATAGGCTGGTTCTGCCAGGCTTGGATCACCCCTCGGGCAAACGGTAGGGTCACCACCACAATCACCACGCTCCAGATGATGGCCAGGAACAAGAACAACCGTCGTGAGGTCGGCTTGGATCGCATTCCTTCTGCGAAGGTAATGTACCCCAGCCCCATCACAATGGGGATCAGTGCCTGCCATTGCTGAAGGTGCACCACAAATCGGCAGACGATGCCGATGGTAAAGAGCGCCAAGCCGTGGAGAAGGGTGAACCAGGTCATATGCACAGCATATGTAGTTCACCCCATGAGACGAGAACTACATCAGCGGCAAATGGTCGCTATCCTTCCCAGCTTCTATCGTCAAGTATGATACTTGTGAGAATTCAAGGAAAGGTGTGCCTTTTGCTTGGAATGGCTTCTGGGACGGCGTATCATCTCCGGTACAGGTTACCACACGACGTGTTGACCCCTGTCTCTCTCTCATGTCCTGGAGATGCACACCATGGTGCGTAAGTTCATCGTCAGTCTCGCTCTTATCGCTACTGTCGGCCTCGTGATGGCTGGCGAAGTGAAGTCAGGTCCTCAGGTTGGCCAAGGCGTAGGTGCCTTCCACCCATTCAATGTCTTCAATGCTGAAGATAAAGAACTCTGCATGAAGGAAAACTGCATCGTTTGCCAGTATGGCTCCAAGCCAGTGGCACTCGTATTTGCACGCAATACCGATAAGCCAGTCGCTGAACTAGTCAAGAAGCTCGACGGTGCTGTAGCCAAGGCTGGCGGTACCGAAAAGATGGGCGCTGCTGTGATCTTCCTCTCCACCGAAGATAACATCAAGCAGGCTGTCTCCAAGATTCAGACCGAAGGCGGCATCAAGAATGTCAGCCTCGCTGTTGATGGCCCTGTTGGCCCAGAAGCCTACAAGATCAGCAAAGACGCTGACGTTACCGTAGTCATCTACAAGAAGAAGAAGGTTATCGCTAACCACGCTTTCGACAAGTTCGATGACACTTGTGTCGAAAAGGTTGCAGGTTCCATCGCTAAGGTGATGAACTAAGTTCTAGTCGAATCATGAAATATACAGAACAGCCACCCGATGAGGGTGGCTGTTCTCTTTTAGCAATGGACGTTCTATCGTTCGCGGCTCGAGCGGTGTCCAACATTGATTCTTGCGAATGGTCTGTAAAACCACTATCCACCATCTCCACATTGGGTACAATGCGGCCACATTCCTTGAGAGGAGCGTTCCATGTTTGACAGCTGGAGTCGTAGCTGGGCGATGATTACCCAGAGTTATGCTGTACTAAAGCGACAAAAGACGCTGGTGGTCTTTCCAATCATCAGTGGGGTGGCGTGTCTCTTAGTAGTGGTCTCGTTCCTGGCCCCGATCTTTGCGATGCCTGACCTGTTTCAGAAGGTGGCCAAGCGTGGGGGCGATCCCGAGATTCGGAACTGGGTTTTCCTGGCTGGGGGATTTCTGTTCTACTTCATCACCTACTTTATCATCATCTTCTTCAACGTGGCTCTCTGTGCCTGTGCAGTGATGCACTTCAAAGGTATCGAGCCAACACTTGGCGATGGGCTATCTGCAGCGGGCAGACGTCTTCCCCAGATTGCAGGATGGGCCTTGGTGTCAGCTACGGTTGGAATGATCCTGCGAGCGATTCAGGAACGTTCGGAGTGGGTTGGCAGACTGGTCGCAGGCTTGCTGGGCTTGGCCTGGACGGTGGTGACCTACCTGGTTGTGCCTGTGCTGGCAGTGGAAGGGCTGGGACCTATTGATTCGCTCAAGCGATCAAGTGAACTGCTTCGTCGTACCTGGGGTGAGAACATTGCAGGCCGACTGAGTTTTGGCCTGATGGGCTTCCTGTTGATGCTTCCTGGCTTCCTGCTCATCGCTGCAGGTGTCTATGCCGGGGCCGGAGTGAATAATCCTCCACTGCTGCTGGCAGGCATCGTACTGGGTGCCATCTACCTGGTGGTGGTAGGCATCATTCTTTCAACTCTGAAACAGATTTACATAGCTGGGCTCTACCTGTACTCTGCGGAAGGGCAGATGCCTGGCGGGTTTGAACCAGAGTTGGTGCAGGGTGCGTTTGTCAAGAAGTAGTCGAGTTGGAGTTGAGGGTTGAGAGTGAGAAGACGAATGGAAGTTGTTCCTTCTCTCAACTCCCAACCCTTAGTTATTTTCAAGAGACCTCCCTATGCCCTTCTGCTCCACCCGTCGTCACTTTGTGCAATCGAGTAGTTTTGGCATCAGCTCGATGGCGCTCGCGTATTTGCTGCAGCAGGAAGCCCGGGCGGATGAGCCGAAGAAGCCTGACCTGGAGGTAAAGAACTACAATCTGCTCGCCAAGCAGCCTCACTTCACACCGAAAGCGAAGGCGATGATCTCGCTCTTCATGGTGGGTGGGCCGAGCCAGATGGACCTGTTCGACCCCAAGCCGAAGCTCACCGAATACGATGGCAAGCAATTCCCCGGCGATCTGAAGTACGACAACCCCGCCCAGGCTAGCAGCAAGGTACTCGGCTCACCCTGGAAGTTCAGCAAGCATGGCCAGTGTGGCATGGAACTGTCAGAGTTGTTGCCTCACCTGGGGAAGATTGCCGACCAGATCACCTTGGTGCGGTCGATGCAGACGAATGTGAACAACCACGGGCAGTCGGTTTACGCTATCAACAGCGGTCGGCCTCTCGCAGGCCGTCCAACTTTCGGTAGTTGGTTGACCTACGGGCTTGGCTCGGCTTCGCAGGAACTGCCTGCCTTCGTGGCTCTCACTGATCCACGAGGGTTTCCGCTGCTTGGTGGCGAGAACTGGTCGAATGGCTGGTTGCCTTCGGTGTACCAGGGAACGGTGGTGCGGCCGAAGGAACCTCGCATCCTCAACCTTGATCCACCTCCGTTACTTCAAGGCAAGATGCAGGAACAGCAGCTTGATCTGCTGCGAGAGCTCAATCAGGAACATCTCAGTAAGAATCCACGCGAGCAGGACCTCGCAGCCCGCATCGCCAGCTTTGAACTGGCAGCCCGCATGCAACTCGCTGCCAAGGAAGCATTCGACCTCACGCAAGAGAGTAATGCTACCCGAAAGCTCTACGGTATCGACAATGCTGTTACCAAAGACTATGGCGAACGGTGTCTGATTGCCCGCCGTCTGGTGGAACGGGGCGTGCGGTTCGTGCAACTCTGGAACAACGGGCAAAGTTGGGATCATCACGGCGGGATCTATCGGGAACTACCCAAGCGGTGTATGGAAGTCGATCAGCCCGCAGCTGCTCTCGTTACTGATCTCAAATCACGCGGGTTGCTCGATAGCACCATCGTTCACTTTGGCGGCGAGATGGGCCGCTTGCCGGTGATGCAGAACGACCTCGGCAAAGACAAAGTCGGCCGCGATCACAACACCTATGGGTTTTCGCACTGGATGGCAGGCGGTGGCTTCAAGGCGGGGTATATTCACGGCGAAACCGATGAATGGGGCCACAAGGCCGTGAAGGATGTGGTGCATCACTACGATTGGCACGCTACCATTCTGCATCTCTTCGGTATCGATCATGACAAGTTGACATTCAAACGCAATGGTATGGAGACGAAGCTCACCGATAACCAGGGTGGCCATGTGGTGAAGAGGTTGCTGGTGTGACAAACCCCCACTTACCTTCACTGGGTAAGTGGGGGTTTCCAAACTCGGTCTGTATGTTTACTGTGGTGCAGGTGTAGTTGCTGTTGCTGGTCGCGCAGGCTTGGAGGTCTTCCAGAAGACCCACATCACCAGAAGAATGAAAGCTGCTACACCACCAATTAGAACCACCCATGGATCAATATTGATGCCTGAACCGGCAGGCTTGGTAGCATTCGCTGGTAACTTGGCAATCTTCGCTTGTTCTTCAGCTTCGGCTTTTTCCTTGGCAGCTACTTCGGCCAGCCAATCTGGAATCGTTCGTTCCTTCATGTCGAACTGGGCCATGCTGAAGTCCTTATCGGTGAATGGCTCCTTGGCAGGTTTGATGGCAAAATCAATCTGCTGCTTAGCAAGCTTCAGTTCAGGTTTCTCAGCCTTTTGATCAATTGTGGAAAGCTGAATTTCCTTAATGACCGGGACACCAGGAGTGGCTTCGTAGACATAGTCGGCTTTCCAGGTTCGACTGGGACGACGTCGGTCGCCAGGCAGCGTGTATTCAGAACGATAAACGGTCCAGAGATGGTCGGGACGCAAAGCCACCCATCCGGAAATGACACTGCTCAGCTTGTTTTCACCAACGAGTGCTTCGTTTTTCTCCAGATTCACCTTGTAAGAGATCTTCACCACCTTTTCTTTATCCATCGTTAGATTTTCGATTTTCGTAATTTCTAACGCTGGGTATTCGATGAGATCTAGAATCGTCATCTTGGAAGTGGGAACAGGGCGAAGAGGGATACAGGCAGGCGAATCGAAGGCGAAAATCCTGGTTTTTTCGATATCAAACCCAGGTTCGCCTTTCTTTCGATAATCTTCTTCTGCCAACCGGTAGACATTCTGACGACGAGCCAGCACTACAGCTTGGCGAACGTCACCCTCGTGGCGATAGATTTCGATCGTCGTGGGCTTCTGGCTGGCATCAGTTGCTTGCATGATGTAGCGTTTGCCATCAGTCTTGACGATGAATCCGCGAAGAGGTTTTTTGGCTTCTGTGACATCGTTGATCGAGACAGTGCCACTGAGTTTCCGGGCCTCCTGTACAAACTTCTCTTGGCCTTCCTTGATGGAAGGAATCAACTTTGCCATTTCGTCGGCGACCGGGGCTTGGGTGATCAGCAGGAAGAGCATCGTAAGCATGAGGGAATTCATCCAGGCAGGGTTAATGGGGAGATATTCTATGAAGAGCATCGAAATCGTGCATAATTTCGATGCCTGGTTTTTAGCTAGTGCGATGCCCCGAAATCTTCATGTAGATGTCTTCGAGGTTGTCTTGCCTGACAGCAAGCGAAATGAGAGGGATACCTTGTTGCACGATGCATTGATGCAAGGCAGGCAGCGCTTCCCGTTCATCATGCCAGCGACCGACGATGCGCCCCTGATAAACATCCACGTTCTGCACCGTCGGGTGGCTCTTCAGTAATTCGAGGAGCGTTTCGGGTGGTCCTAAGACTTCAAGTTCCAATCGCAGCGCTGGTTGCAACTGCTTCAAGATGTCATTCACCCGTCCGCTGGCCAGCATCTGACCCCGTTCGATGATAGCCACCGAGGTGCAGAAGTCAGCCATCTCGGTAAGGATATGGCTGCTGATCAGGATCGTTCTGCCCAGGGCGACGAGTTGCTTGAGCATTTCGCGGAACTCGATACGCCCTGCAGGGTCCATACCACTGGCTGGTTCATCGAGAAGCAGTACTTCGGGTTGATGGATCAGTGTCTTCGCTAAGCAGAGACGTTGGCGCATGCCACGGGAAAGGCCTTTGATCTCCGCATCTTTGCGTTCCCGCAGGCTGACGAGTTCAAGTACTTCATCAACGAGTTTGTCTCGTTCAGCAATCGATTGGATGCCATAGCACCGGGCGAAGTGATCGAGGTACTCGCGAACCAGCATATCTTCATAAACTGCGAAGACATCGGACAAGTAGCCCAGGTATTTGTGAACCCGCAGAGGTTCCTTGAGGATATCGATACCTTTGATGTGAACTGTACCAAAGGTCGGTTCGAGCAGGGTCGCCAAGATACGGAGAAGGGTCGTCTTGCCGGCGCCGTTGGGACCGATCAGGCCAAAGCATTCGCCCTTGGGTACTTCGAGGGAGAGATTTTCGAGAGCAATCAGGGTATCGTATTCTTTACGAAGATGCTGAATGGAGATCATGCTAATCAGCGTAGCTCAGAATCGAGGCGTTACCAATCGAAATCGCCGACTATACCAGTGATTCAACTCTCATTCTACCACATTTTCCCGATGATTCTCTCGACAAGGCACCTTGCTCATAGCAAGAATAGTGCCTAAAAGGGATATCACTATGGGAAACCAACGTCGTTCTGCTTTCACACTGATCGAACTCCTCGTGGTCATCGCCATCATCGTTTTGCTGATGGCACTGCTGCTTCCGGCAGTACAAAAGGTACGTGCCGCTGCAGATCGCATGATGTGTTCCAACAACATGAAGCAGATCGGCATCGCCCTTCACCATTACCATCTCGACTACAACTCACTGCCTGCTTCGGGTTGGACGATTGCTGCGCCTCTCAATCCCAGTGGCAAGTATGTAGGATGGCGGGCGATCCTGACTCCCTACGTCGAACAAGATAACATCCGGGCCAGGTATGATCGCACTCTTCACTGGTGGGACGAACCAAACCTGACGCTGGCTGCCAGCCCGATCAAGATTTATACCTGCCCTTCAACTCCAGACCGTGGTGCGCTGACCAGTGCGATTGCCAAGTCGCCTCGGCCTGCTCTCACCTTTACTACCACCTCGCCTGCACCAACCGATTACGAAGCTGTTATGGGTGTAGCTGCTTCCATCAACCCCACTCTTTATGGTGCTGCTGCGGCCAATCGTTGTACGATGTTCCGCAACTCATCGGTCAAGCTGCCTCACATCTACGATGGTAGCCATACAACCATCATGATTGTGGAAACTGCAGGCAGGCCATTGACATACCGTGGTCGTACGCCACGTCCTGACCTTCCCAATGATCAGGGCATCTGCTGGGCAGACAGCGAAGGGGGTTACAGCCTGGATGGTTCTAACGACGATGGTTCAGTGACTGGCATGGGACCGATCCTCACCCCACGGGCCATCAATGCCACCAATTACAATGAGCCCTATGCCTTCCACCCTAATGGCGCGAACTGTCTGTTTGCCGATGGTCATGTTCAGTTTGTGAACGAACGGGTCAAACTGGAAGTCTTCGCTGCAGCCTGCACACGCAATGCAGGCGAAGCATTCGTCATCAGCGATTTGGATTAAGTGACGACTGGTAGAGCCGATAATCGAGTGTAGGGAAGAGAGTGCTCTTCCATTCGAGTTCGCTGAGGAACTCAGGCTTCACCGTGTCATCGTTCAGTTGCACGTAGATCGCATTGAAATTATCGACGTGTTCTTTCGTTCGCTTGTGGGCATACTCCACCACGGTGCCAGTCTTCATGATAAAAGCCCAGTCGCTGGCCTGGGCTAACAGCAGTTCCCGGGCAGCTACCGTCATCGCTCGCTGTTGCAGATCTGTTGGTGAAGTGAACTTGTCCACTAGTTCTGTCATACGACGTGCAGCTTCATGCAGGTGGGGATAGATCCAGTCGTTCGTGGGGTTGAGCCAGACCTCGGCGTAGCCACCAGCGCCCCAACTCGAACGCAGAGGCCTGCACTCCTGCATCACAGGGTGAGCTTCCATGTATTCGGGGATGGTGATCATCCGCACGATGTTCTGCTCGGCGTGGGTCTTGCGGAAGAGATTGTCGAGGAACTCTGGTCCTTCGTACCACCAGTGACCAAAGAGCTCAGCATCGTATGGAGCCAGGATCAGCGGTGGCCGATCTTCCATGAGAGGCTCAAGCACTTTTGTCTGCTTGATGCGGTGTTCCAGGAAGTGAGCAGCATGCTTGTTGGACTGCTCCATCGCCCGTGGACGGTCGTAAGGCTTCTTCTTGTCAGTAGCACCGGTGATGGAGTAATACTTCATGCCCAGGTGAGTGCGGATGCCGATCTCATGCAGGTGCGGCTTGATATAGTCTTCGGGGGCATCGAAGCCGACATCACGGTAGAACTCACGGTAGGCCGGGTCTCCGGGATAACCTTCGATGCTGCTCCATACCTGTTTGGACGATTCGGTATCGCGAGCAATCGCTGCCACTCTTGTGCCGGGACAAAGAATCGGGGCGAAGATGCCATGCCGGGGGCGGGGGGTGCTGAAGAGCACGCCGTGGGTATCGACGAAGAAATACTTGATGCCTGCATCCGCGAGCAGATTGTCTACCCCAGGAGCGTAGCCACACTCAGCGAGCCAGATACCCTGAGGTCGAACACCGAAGTGACGCTGGTGTTCGCGGGCGCCCTGTTCGATCTGCACCCGGGCACCTTCCGGCGACTGATCGATCATGAGTGGCAGGAAGCCGTGCGTGGCACAGCAGGTGATCAGTTCCAGTTTGCCAGTCTGATGGAAGCGTCGGAAGCCGTTTAGCAGATTGTTGCTGTACTTCTCGGTGAAGACCGATTTGCATATCTGGAAGCGTTCGTAGTAGAACTTGGCGAGCTTGTGAAAAGCTGGCTCGAACCGTGCCCGACGTACTTCCTTTTCAGATAGGCTGAGCAGGTTATCGATGTTGCGGACATAGCGACTCTGAAGCAGCGGATCATCGAACATGGCAGCCAGCGTCGGGGTGACCGACATGGTCAGTCGCCAGTCGATACCGTCCCGTTCCCAGCCTTCCATCATTTCCAGGAGGGGAATGTAGGTCTCGGTGATGCCTTCGTAGAACCAGTCTTCTTCGAGAAAGTCGTTATGCTCAGGATGCCTGACGAAGGGCAAGTGAGCATGAAGTACGAAGCAAAGGTAACCTGAAGGCATAGCTGCCACCTGATGAAACAATCGGAGCAGGTTGAAGTCTAAGGTGTTTCAGCCGGTAGGGGAAGCACGGTTTCTCCGGAACATTCAGACTAGCCAGCTACCCTGACCGGTACGACAGGTAGAATCGGCTCCATAGTTTACTTGCTTGATGCCGACTTACATCGTAGATTGCAGGTATATCATGATAGTTCATGATGGCCTTGTATTCCGCCTCCCCGGCTCCTTTTGCCCCGGCCTTCTATACGTGATTGCCCTCATCAGCGACATCCACAGTAATTACGAAGCCTTGCAGGCAGTCCTCAAGGACATTGCTACGCAGAAAGTGGATAAAACTTACTGCCTGGGCGACATCATTGGCTACGGCCCCAACCCCCGCGAATGCATTGATTCCGTGATTGATCTGCCCGTGGTGATCCTGGGCAACCACGATCAAGGGGCGATGTTCGATCCCGAAGGGTTCAACCCCGGTGCTGAACGGGCGATCTTCTGGACTCGCTCTCAACTAGAGTTGGCCACCGACAATAAAGACAAACGGGAACGTCGCTGGGAGTTCCTTGCAGAACGTCCCCGTATTCATCGCGAAGACAATGCCCTCTTTGTACATGGGTCCGCTCGCAATCCACTGAACGAATATGTCTTCCCGGAAGACATCTACAACCCCCGCAAGATGGAACGCATCTTCGCCTATGTCGAAGGGGTCTGCTTCCAGGGCCACACTCACGTACCTGGGGTGTTCTCCGAAAGCCTGCAGTTCTACAGCCCGGAAGATATCTCTGCTGAATACACTCTCGATGGACGCAAGACTATGGTCAACGTCGGCTCCGTCGGC
>WBZX01000026.1_pt1 | contig 134567 bp, 136 predicted proteins | sample 5204211 | NCBI WGS metagenome assembly WBZX01 (sample SAMN12344362, study PRJNA552823) | activated sludge metagenome | biome: Activated sludge suspended growth; feature: Nitrification reactor; material: Wastewater; isolation source: activated sludge from nitrification reactor of wastewater... | reverse complement strand
AATGCACGGTGTTCCGGGAAAACCAGCAGTGTTTCCGACAGGTTCAGGCGATGCGGGGCGGCGCCACCGCTGAGCACGGCCTTCAAGGCGGCTGCCTTGGTGCCGGGGAAGTTCTTGCGGGTGCAGACAACGCTGGTTTGGGGGTTTCCACGCTGGGCAGCGGCAACGATTTCAGCGACGCTCGTGGCGATGCCCGACAGATATTCCATCAGCGTTTGCGCGGTTTTCCAGACGACGTGCAGGCTGGCGGCGTCGCCTTTCAGGCGCAATATCACCTCGCCGGCCTGCAGCCGGCTGCCGCTGTCGCGCATTGGGCCGATCATGGTCAGGCCACGCAATTCCCCCATGCGCCGGGCCTCCTCACTGCCGCAGAGTACCATCGCCTGTCGGGCGCGAAAGATCAGCTGGCCGGCGTGTCCGCCAATGCCGAGGGCAAAGGTGGTGGCGTCACCGCAGGGGCTGTCATCCTGCAGCAGGCTTTCGAGGAAAGCGTCGGGGAGGAGATAGGGGCTCATCAGGTCGGTGCTTGCTCTGAAAAGCTGTAAAAGCCACGGCTGCGGGTGCAGTCTCCCCCGGTATAGACCACCCGGAAGGTCAACCACCGTTCGTCGCGCAGGCGCCAGGCATGGACCGATTCGCCGTAGGCGACGACTTCGTAGAAATCCTCGTCATCGTCCGAGCGGCTCTCGTTCAGTGCATAACTGTGGGCGTAATAGCATGCCTGACCATCGACGTCATAGCCGAAGCTGCGTATGGCAGCCATTTCATATTCCCTGTGCTGTTGAAAATCCAGTGGCTGGATCACCCTGTCGCGCCATTCGTCTGGCAGGAAGCGTTGCCAGTCCGGCTTGCCATCAGGGGAACGCACTTGCCGGGCGTGGGGCGGGCAATGTAGGGCAGGCATGATCAGCGCAATTCGTAGCCGTAGGATTTGATGATCGCCCTGGCCTTGTCCCCTTTCAGGTAGGCGAGCAATGCGCCGGCGGCCGGTTTGTCCTTGCCTTTGCTGAGCAGAACGGCATCCTGGCGGATCGGTTCGTAGAGATGGGCGGGTACCGTCCACGCCGAGCCAGCCGTGATCTTCCCATCCTTGTAGATTTGTGAGAGCGCGACGAACCCGAGTTCGGCGTTGCCGGTCAGGATGAACTGGTAGGTCTGGGCGATGTTTTCGCCTTGCACGAATCGGGTTTGCAGGTGGGACAAAACGCCCAGCTTGGTCATGGCTTCCACAGCGGCGGTGCCATAGGGAGCGGTCTTTGGGTTGGCGATCGCCAGATGCCTGAAATCGCCGGTTTTGAGGATGTCGCCCCTGGCGTCGATCAGGGTCGGGCTGGCCGACCAGAGGACCAGCGTGCCGATGGCGTAGGTGAAGCGACTGCCAGCAATGCCCTGGCCTTCCTTTTCAAGCTTGGCCGGGGTTTCGTCGTCGGCCGCAAGCAGGATTTCAAAGGGGGCGCCGTTGGTGATCTGGGCGTAAAACTTGCCGGTGGCACCGAAGGCCAGGGTCGCCCGGTGGCCAGTGTCCTTTTCGAACTGGGTGGCGATCTGCTGCATTGGGGCGGTGAAGTTGGCGGCGACGGCGACCTGAACTTCGTCCGCGTGGGCAAAACCGGTGATGGCCACGGTCAACCCGAAAAAAACGGCTTTTTTCAACATTTTGTTTCCTTTCAGGCGTGAAGACAGAGGATGACGGCAGACGCCTTGAAGACTGCGCAGGCTTGCCCGCCGATCACGAGGCCGAGGTTGTCGATGCTGTCGTGGGTGACCACGGCACACACAGTCTTGCCGCTGGGCAGGGTCAGGGTGACTTCCGCATTGACCGGGCCATCGTGGATACGCGTGATTTCACCCCAAAGATGATTGCGTGCGCTGGTTTTGACGGTCGAATCGGAGAGCAGCAGGACAGATGATGACTTGACCAGCGCAAAGACTTCCATGCCGATGCTCAGGCCCAGCGTTTCGGCCGATTCACAGGTAATGACGGCGACCAGATCGTTGTCGTCGTCGAGCTTGAGGCGGACTTCGAAATCGACGTGACCTTCGCGCAGGCCGACGATTTTGCCGGCGAACTGGTTGCGGGCGCTGGCCTTGATCGACATGCGCTTGAGCAATTGGCGGAATTGGTCGAAATCGCTGGCCTGGCCGTCGTTCATGCTGGCGCTCAGGCGGTCTAGCGCGGCCTGGTATTCGGCTTCCAGCGCGCGGTAGAGGGCGACGGTCTTTTTGCCGTGCTCGGTGATCTGCGTGCCGCCGCCGTTCTTGCCGCCGGTCGAGCGCAGCACCAGCGGCTGGTCGGCGAGGTTGTTCATGGCGTCGATGGCATCCCACGCCGCCTTGTAGGAGAGCGGGACGGCCTTGGCGGCCTGGGTGATCGAGCCGTGTTTTTCGATGGCTTCGAGCAGCGTGATCCGGGTGTCGCCGAGAAAACTGCCGAACTCGGTATCGACTTCCAGTTTGCTGCGCAGGCGATGTGCGATTTGTTCCATTTTGTCGTCCTTGCTACGTTGTGTTGTCGCATATATAACGATAGCGGAGTTGTCTGGATTAGCGTGGATTTCGAGCGTCTTTTTACGTGGCGCTATGGTTGAATGTGCGCAACGCTGTTGGTTAAAGTACGCATGTGTCCTGACAATTTCGCTATGTTTATTGGTATATAGCGAAATCCGGGCCAGCCCAACATCATCAGCGTCAAGGAGAGCAACATGAAAATCAGCGCCCGCAATGTATTTGAAGGAACGATCACGGCATTGACCGATGGCACGGTCAATGCCGAGGTTGAAATCACAATGACCGGTGGTGACCGCCTGATTGCCATCGTGACCGAAGGTAGCGTTCAGTCCTTGGGGCTGGCACTGGGCAAGCCGGTGATGGCGTTTGTGAAAGCACCGTGGGTCATGGTGCTGGCTGGGGAGGGCAACGTGAAATTCAGCGCCCGCAATCAGTTGGCGGGTACCGTGGAAAGCGTCAGCAAAGGGGCAGTCAACACCGAGGTGACGATCAAACTGGCTGGCGGCACGCAGGTGTGCGCCGTGGTGACCAACGAGACAGTGCTCGAACTCGGGCTCAAGCCCGGCGTGCCGGCCAGCGCCTTGATCAAGGCCAGCCATATCGTTCTCGGCGTGCCGGCCTGATCAGGGTTCAGGCATCGAAATGGAGCGCGAGGCTGGCCAGTACCTTCGGTAGTGGCAGGTTTTCCTCGCTCTCCAAAATGCCCGGCACCGGATGCGGGAATTCATAGAAGATGCCGTAGGTGCCGGCGCGTTGGCCGTGCAGATACACGTGGGCGCGCAAGGTGGCGATTTCGGCATGGCGCAGGGTGACGATGTGCGGGTCCTGACCGGCATCGGGCTCGATGTCGCAGGCCTTGGCGATGCGTTCATCGAGCGAGACCAATACACGACGAATTTCGCGGGATTTTGGCGCGGCCCAAGGATTGGCGTTCATGGTAGTAGCTCCGGTCGGATTTGCGCCAGCCAGGTGCCGATTCGTTCCTCGGTCAATACCGGCTGGTTGATCTGGTCGAGGGCCAGACCCAAAAAATGCTCGCCGTCGCTAGCCTGCGAGGCGGCGAACTCGTAACCAGCTATCGGCCAGCGGCCGACGACACGCGCCCCGGCGGCGACCAGCGCGTCATGGATGATGCCGATGGCGTCGACAAATTCATCGGGGTATTTCTTCTGATCCCCCAGCCCGAAGATGGCGGCGACCTTGCCTGACAGGTCGGCACCGGCCAGTTGTGGCAGGAACTCCTCCCAGCTTGGCTGGCTGAGGCCGACGGACTGGCCGGGGAGCTCGCCGTCACCGAGGGTCGGGCTGCCGAGGATCAGCGCGTCGTAGGCGATGAAATCATCCAGCGTCGTACGGCCGATATTCACCGGCGCATCCGCCAAATCCCCCAGCTTCTTCGCGATCTGCTTGGCGATCAGCCGGGTGCGCCCGGTGTCGGTGCCGAAGAAAATTCCGATTTTGGCCATTTTTACCCGTTGACCGCAGCGGTCTCTGTTTTTTGGGTCAGCTCATCCGGCAGGCAGCCGATCGGCGCGCCGAGACTGCCATCGGGGCCGTTTTCGAACTGGACCAGATAGATTTCCTTGGTTTCGTCCATCTCGGCCACACCGAAATGCACGACCACACCGCGCAACCCGGCCGGGACGATCAGACCTTCCTCGTCGTCGATGCCGGGCATGCCGCCATCGTTGAAGATGTCTTCAGCGGCGAAGACCATGTCACCAATTTCGTAGGGGAGTTTTTCCATGATCTCAGGCCCAGACATCGGCCGGCGCCAGCAGGCGGGCGACCGGTTGATCGAACATCAGGTGCTCGTCGATGATGGTGCCGACGTCCTCCGGCTTGACACCGACGTACATCGTGCCTTCCGGGTAAATCACCACGCTGGGGCCAAGATGGCAGGGGCCGAGGCAACCGGTGTTGGTCAGCTGAAAGCCCGATGACCACAGGTTGCGGGCCGTGAACTCGTCCGAAAAGGCTTGCCAGGTCGTGCCGCAGCCCTTTTCCTGGCAAGAGCCTCTTGGGTGACCGTTGGGCCGTCCCTGAACGCAGACGAGGACGTGTTTCTTGGGTTTTGGCATTTTGCTCTCCTGGTTGATAGCCAAGTTATTGCAAGGGGGATGCCAGGTGATAATTCAATTAATTCAATGATTTGCTCTGTCGATGAATTGTCGGGTTTGCGACAAGCGTGTCATTGAGTACCGTTGTCCGAAAATCAGCCATCGTGAGCCCGTGATCGGATGCACCGTCGACGAGCATGCGCCTCGAAAATGTGCGATTTTCATCGGCGCGTCCCGCCTTCAAAACTCCATTTCGAGTTCTTCAATATCGTCGGGTTCTTCCTTGGCCGCTGCAATCCATTCCTGCATCACCGGCATACCCATGATGGTCTGGCAATAGGCGGCACAGACCTCGTCGAGCGCCACGTCATAGGTTATGAAACGGGTGGCGACTGGTGCGTACATGGCGTCGGCGAGGGTGGGCTTCTGGCCGAACAGGAAGGGGCCGCCGTACTGTTGCAGGCAGTCGTGCCAGATCTCGACGACGCGCTCGATATCACCCTTGGCGCGCGACCAGACCGTAAAATTGGGAAAGCGGGCCTTGAGATTCATCGGGAGTGCCGCGCGCAGCGAGGCAAAGCCGGAATGCATCTCGCCGCAGATTGAACGGCAATGGGCGCGGGCAATCGCGTCGGCGGGAAGCAGGCCGGCCTTGGGCTTGATTTCATTAAGATATTCGCCGATGGCCAGGGTGTCCCAGACAGAAAGATCACCATGCGTCAGCCGCGGTACACGCACGGAAGGGGCGAGCAGCAGCAGCTCGGCACGCGCACTGGCGTTGTCCGTTTCAACCATCTGTTCGGAAAAATCGAGTCCGGCGAAACGGGCCATCAACCAGCCGCGCAACGACCAGGATGAGTAGTTTTTGCTGCTCAGGGTAAGGGTTGCAACAGGCATCGGATTTGATCTCCACAAAACAGGTGCGGTGCGGCGAACGCGCACGGCCTGTATTTCCTTAGCAAGGCATATGCCAATCGACGATTTGATAACGGCATGCGTATTGCTTGTGATACCCGTTGCCCATTCGCCGGAATCCGACCATGACCGCCTTCAGCCCCGCCTTGCATTATCAGGCCTACCAGACCCTGGCCGACCTCACGACACCGATGCGTTCGGTGGCCCGATATCTCGCGCCATGGCTGCATCACAGCCTGTTCTGGTTGCCTGAAAGCAAACTGCTGCGCAAGGCGGCCGGTGCCTGTGAGGTGCTGGCGCTGGCCGGTCTGACCCATGAGCGTCCTCCCTTCGGCATCGACAAGGTCGAAACCGAGGCAGGCACCGTTTTGGTGACTGAAGAGGCGGTCTGCGCCACACCTTTCTGTACCTTGCAGCGGTTCCGGAAGGAAGGTGTGGCGGCCGGTGAACCCAAGGTGTTGCTGGTGGCGCCGGCCTCCGGGCACTTCGCCACCTTGCTCCGTGGCACCGTGGAAACGCTGTTGCGTGACCACGATGTCTATGTGACCGACTGGCATAACGTGCGCGACATCCCGCTGTCGGCTGGTGCCTTCGATCTCGATACCTTTATCGAACAGATCATCACGTTTGTCGATTGGCTTGGGCCGCACACCCATCTGGTGGCGGTCTGCCAGCCGACGGTTCCGACGCTGGCCGCCGTGTCCATCATGGCCGAGGAGAATCATCCTCATCAGCCGCGCAGCATGACGCTGATGGCGGGGCCGATCGATTGCCGGATCAATCCGACCGAGGTTAACCGTCTGGCTACCGAGAAGCCGATTGAATGGTTCGAGCAGAAGCTGATCGGTGCGGTCCCGTTGCGCTACAAGGGGGCGATGCGCAAGGTTTATCCGGGGTTTCTGCAAATTTCCGCATTCATGAGCATGAACATCGATCGCCACAAGGCGTCGTTCCGCAAGATGTACGACCACTATGCCGCGGGCGAGACGGATCGTGCCATCGGCATCAAGGCGTTCTACGATGAATATCTGGCGATGATGGATCTGCCTGCCGAGTTTTATCTGCAGACGGTGCGCAAGGTCTTTCAGGAGTATCACCTGCCACAGGGCAAGCTCGAATACCGCGGGCGACTGGTGCGGCCGGAACTGATTCGCCGAACGGCTCTCTTCACCGTTGAAGGGGAGCGTGACGATATTTGCTCGATCGGCCAGACGCTGGCTGCCCATGATCTGTGCGCCAAACTGGCGCCTTACCGCAAACAGCACCATCTGCAAGCAACGGTCGGGCATTACGGTGTTTTCAATGGCAAGCGCTGGGAGCGGCAAATCTACCCGCGGTTGCGCGATTTCATTCACGCATTTGACGAATGATGGTAGGGCGGCGCGTGGCGGCGCTGCTTAAAACTGCTTGACCTCGATGTTCAGTGTCTGGATGCGATAGGCGATTTGTCGCGGCGTCATGCCGAGGATGCGCGCAGCCTTGGCTTGCACCCAGCCGGCCTGCTCCAGCGCGGCGATGACGCGTTCCTTTTCGGACAGGTTGGGGTCGTCGATATCAATGTCCGACATTGGTCCGGTATTCGGGTTGACCGTGGAAATCACCGTGCGCATCGGGCGCGGACTGCTGCGCTCGCGGACGCTCGGGAAACGGATCAGATCGACATCGATCTGGCCGTCGTCGCTGAGGACGGCAGCGCGTTCCAGACAGTTTTCAAGTTCGCGGACGTTGCCTGGCCAGTCGTGGCTGGCGAGACGCCGGTTGGCCATGTCGGTCAGCGTCAGTTTGCGCTTCTGGTCGCTGCCGATCTTGGTCAGCAAGTGGCGGGCAATTTCCGGGATGTCCTCGATGCGCTCCCGTAGCGGCGGGAGAAACAGCGGCATGACGTTCAGCCGATAGAACAGGTCTTCGCGGAAGTCGCCCATCTCGACAGCGGTTTCCAGGTCGCGGTGGGTCGCCGCGATGATGCGGACATCCACCTTGATGGTCTTGCTGCCGCCGACCCGTTCGAATTCACCTTCCTGCAGAATGCGCAGCATCTTGGCTTGAAAGGCGGCGGAGACTTCGCCGATCTCATCGAGGAAGAGGGTGCCGCCGTGGGCCTGCTCGAAACGGCCCTTGCGCGATTCGACGGCGCCGGTGAACGCACCGCGTTCGTGGCCAAAGAGTTCGGACTCCAGAAGGTTTTCCGGCAATGCGGCGCAGTTCAGCTTGACCAGCGCATTGCGGGCGCGCGGCGAATTGTAATGAATGGCGTTGGCGATCAGTTCCTTGCCCGTGCCGGTCTCGCCGCGAATCAGCACGGTCGTGTTCCACTTGGCGACCATGCGTGCCTGGTCGAACACACGGCGCATGACTGCCGAACGACCCACCATGCTGTCAAAGCCGAACTGATGGCGCACGGTGCGGCGCAGCAGGTCGCGCTCCTCGAGCAGGCTGGATTTCTCCTGGGCCACCTGCATCGACAGTCTGAGGCTCTGGCCGATCAGGTTGGCGACCATCTCGACAAACTGCGCACGTTCTTCGAGCAGCCCGTCTTCAGGGTGTTCGGGCTGGACGGCCAGCACCCCCTTGAGATCCCCGCCGACCTTGATGGGGACGGCGATGAAGGGCAATTCACCTTGATAGACCTCGCCGCGGTTGAGGAAACGTGCCTCGTCGGCGACCCGTGTCAGTTTGATGGTGCGCGGTTTTTCCAGTACCAGGCCAATGATGCCTTCCCCCGGACCGTATTGTGAATCATCGAGGATCGGGCCCTCCGGGCTGTAGATGGTGTGAATATTCAGCTTGCCGCTGTCCGGGTCCAGGACGCTGATCAGCCCCCGCGCCAGACCGGCTTCATCGTGCAGCACACGCAATACATCGCGCAGCGTTTCATTGAAATCCAGCGATCGGCTGAGTACCCGGCTGACGGCATAAAGCGCTGCCAACAGCTGGATATTCAGCTCGTGCGTTCGGCAGAAGCCGCCGGGTGGCGGACATTCGTCCAGAGGGTGAATGGTGTGTTCATGCATGCTGTTCTCTTTGTGTCTTTTTCAGATCGGGTCGCCGTCGATGCGGAACTCGACGATCGCGGCGCAACCGCCGCTGGGGCTTTCGTCGAGGTCGATAATGCCGCCGTGATCGGCAACGACCTGCTGGGCGCGTGAAAGACCGGTGCCAATGTGTTTGCCGGTACCGCTCTTGGCCGTGAAGAATGGCTCGAAGGCCTTGTGCCGCCATTCCTCAGGAATGCCCGGGCCACTGTCGAGAACCGAAACCACGATACATTCGCCGTCGATGGCGCTGGTCAGCGTCAGTTCGCGACGCTTCCAGCCCTTGATGTTCATGGCCTCGATGGCGTTGTCGATCAGCACCTTGAACAGCATGCGCAACTGGAGTGGACGCCCGATCATGGGTGGCAGCGTGGCGGCCGGCTGCCAGTCGACCATGATGCCGGCCGCCAGCAGCCGCGGCGTGCTGACTTCCAGCACGTCGCGCAGGATTTCGTTCATGTTCACGCTGACAACGATTTCCTGCGGGCTCTGCGGGATCACCTGACGCAACGCTTCCAGATGCTCGCGACTGCCGGCCAATGCGGACTGCAGCATCGCGGCGCTGGCAGGGTCGCGTCGTTGCAGCACGGAGATGGCCGAGGCCATGACATTCATCGGCTCTTCCAGGCGAAAAATGGCCGCCGACAGACCTTCACGGATTGCCGCGGTACGTTCTTCCTTGGCCAATACCGCCTGCAGGGCCGAAGCGCGGGATCGTTCCTGCTCGTCCCGCAGATTGGTGATATCGGCAATGACCAGCAGCAGGCCGGGTTGGCCGTCGGCGCAGAAATAGCTGTCGGCGCAGTCGCTTTGCATGTCGATGATCGACGATGTCACCGACAGCCAGCGGGCGCGGCCGGCGGCACGATCGATGCGGACTTCGCGGTTATTCATCAACAACTGCTGCGGTTGGCTGGCCAGGCTTGTGCGCCAGGCGGGGAAAATGCCGTCCAGCATGCTGTGGGCAGGTTCCTTGACGCGCAGGTCGGAGACCAGTTTCTTGTATTCCTGATTGTCGAGAATGATGCGCCCGTTCGGATCCAGCAGCGCAAAGGCCATCGGCGCAGCGTCCACCACCGATTCAATCAGGTGTTTCTGGTTGCGGACCAGTCGCTCCAGGCGGTGCAGGTCAGTGATGTCCCGGTGCATGCCGACAAAATGGGTGGTTTGCCCGCTGGCATCGACGACCGGCGAAATCTCCAGTTCTGCCAGATACAAGGTGCCATCCTTGCGCCGGTTGAGGAGTTTGCCTGACCACGGTTTCTGGGCAGAGAGTTCGCTCCACATCGACTGGTAAATCTCGGGTGGCGTCGTGTGGTTGGATAGCGTGGACTCGTTCTGGCCGAGAATTTCGTTCGTGCTATAACCCGTGACCCGGGTAAACGCGTCGTTGGCAAACAGGATATTGGCCCTGGCATCCGTGATCGAGATCGCCAGATCTGCCTGGTCGACGGCATGTCGAAAGGCTTCCGGCGGTAGTTTTTTCTCGATGATTGGGGTCGTGATATGCGTGACGGACGACATGACTTGACTCCTGAATAGTTCGTTATGTGTAGCGCTATTAATCCTTAAGGATGAATCGAAGCAGCTTCCGTGCCGTTTGTCAGATCCCGATGGATACATGGCCGGATAGCAGGTCTGCGGCTGAAATCCGACGAAATGTCTGTCGGGTTCGCGACATTTGTAAGTTTTCAAAATGCACCGGTTTTGGGCGTTGACCGTGGGACCCCGCATCGGCATGGGGTTTCGTCGAATGGGCCGGACGAATGGGCAAATTGGCACGCCTTGTGCAGTGATGGCTACGACACTACTTGAGCCTGACTGCCATGAGCGAATTCCTGTTACTGCTGCTTTCCACCGCGCTGGTCAACAACGTGGTGCTGATCAAGTTCCTGGGCCTGTGTCCGGTGATGGGCGTCTCGAAGAGTGTGGACAGCGCCTTCGGCATGGGCCTGGCTACGACTTTCGTCATCACGCTGGCGGCTGGCGCGTCATGGATGCTCGACAACTGGATGCTGCAGCCCCTGGGCCTCGGCTATCTGCGCATCCTGACCTTCATCCTGGTCATCGCAGCGGTCGTCCAATTCACTGAAATGTTCATCAAGAAATCCAGCCCGGGGTTGTATCAGTCGCTGGGTATCTACCTGCCGCTGATCACCACCAACTGTGCCGTACTGGGTGTGGCGTTGCTCAACGTGGATCAGAAATACAACCTGTTCAAAAGCTTGCTGTACGGCTTCGGCTCGGCGCTGGGCTTCACTATCGTGCTGCTGATCTTCGCCGGCCTGCGCGAACGCATTGCGCTGGCCCGCGTTCCGCTGGCCTTTGCCGGGGCACCGATCTCGTTTGTCACCATCAGTTTGCTCGCGCTGGCCTTCATGGGCTTCTCGGGCATGAATGTCTAAAGGGGAATACGTCCAATGATCGCCGCCATCCTCAGTCTGACGCTGCTCGGTGCCGCACTCGGCATCATCCTCGGGGTTGCCAACAAGTTCCTGCAGGTCGACGGCAATCCGCTGGTCGAAGAACTGATCACCATGATGCCGGGTTCGAATTGCGGGCAGTGTGGCTTCCCTGGCTGCTCCGGGGCGGCGACAGCCATTGCCGACGGCACGGCCGCGCCCACTTGCTGCCCACCCGGCGGTAAATCGCTGGCTGCAGCCATTGCGGCCAAGCTCGGCCTGAGCGTTGATCTCTCGGCGATGTCCGATGATGGTCCGAAGATCGCCACGGTGGCGGAAGAGCTGTGCATCGGTTGTTGCCGCTGCAGCAAGGTGTGCCCGACCGATGCCATCATCGGCGCCGCCAAGCAGGTACACAACGTGTTCCGCGAAGCCTGTACCGGCTGTTCAAGCTGCGTTGCCAAATGCCCGACCGACGCACTGGTCATGAAGCCTGTGCCCGTCACCCTGCAACATTGGGTCATGCCCAAACCACTCGCCGCGTGAGATAGCCATGGGATTCATGAACCTTTTCAAGCACTTTCTCGGCAACGACTGGGGCGTGCATCCGGATGATCACAAGCGGCCGGCGGCTGACGCCAAGGTACGCAAGCTGCCGATCCCGCCGCGGGTTCACCTGATGCTCTCCCAGCACGTCGGGGCACCGTCCCGGCCGGTCGTGCTGGTTGGACAGAAAGTTAAAAAGGGCGAACTGATTGCGGCTGCGCAGGGCAATATCTCGGCGCCGCTGCACGCCTCAACTTCGGGCGTGATCAGCGCAATCGGCGAAATTACCGCGCCGCATGCCTCGGGCCTCACCGGCATGGCGATCTCCATCGACGCCGATGGTGAGGACACCTGGATCGAGACGGAAAAGCCGGCTGATCCCTTTACGTTGGCGGCCGACGAGATCGCCCAACGGGTTGCCGCGGCCGGTGTCGTGGGGATGGGCGGGGCGACCTTTCCGTCGTCGGTCAAGCTTAACCTTGGTCGGCGGTCGAATATCGACACGCTGATCATGAACGGCAGTGAGTGCGAGCCGTATTTGTCCTGCGACGACCGCCTGATGCGGGACAAGGCGGAAAATATCGTGGCCGGCATTCGTCTGATGCTGATCTCGACCGGGGCTCAATGCGCCAAGGTCGGTATCGAAGACAACAAGCCGGAAGCCATCAAAGCGATGCGCGAGGCGGCGGCGGCCTTTCCGGCAATCGGCATTTTCCCGGTGCCTGCGCGCTATCCGATGGGTTCGGACCGCCAGCTGATCCTCGAACTGACCGGGCGTGAAGTGCCCTCGGATGCGCGCGCCGCTGATGTCGGGGTCATCGTTCACAATGTTGGCACGGCCTACGCGGTGCAGCAGGCCGTCTGTCTTGGCCGGCCGCTGGTGACGCGGCTGATGACGCTCAATGGCGGCGCGGTGGCCGAGCCGGGCAACTACGAAGTGCCGCTCGGTACGCTGATCAGCGATCTGGTGGCCTTTACCGGCGGGACCCGGCACGAGCCGGCAAAGCTGGTGATGGGTGGGCCGATGATGGGCACCATCCTGCCGCACATGCGGGTGCCGGTGATCAAGGGTACCAGCGGCATCCTGCTGTTCGATGCCGCAGAAGTTGCTGCCTCCGAGCCGGAGGCGTGCATCCGCTGCGGTTCGTGCGTCAAGGCCTGCCCGATGGGGCTGCTGCCGCTCGAAATGAGCGCCCATATACGCAACGATGACATGGACGGCGCGGTCGATCTCGGCCTTTCCGACTGCATTGCCTGTGGCTGTTGCGCCTACGTTTGTCCGTCGCATATTCCGCTGGTCCAGTATTTCTATCATGCCAAGGGCGATCTGTATGCGCGCGAACGGGGCAAGCTGCGCACCGAAGCGACAAAGAAGCTGGCGCTCCAGCGTCAGGAGCGCATGGAACGCGAAGCCCGTGAAAAAGCCGAAGCGGCTGCCAAGCGCAAGGCTGAACGGGAGGCTGCGGCGGCGGCCAAGGCGGCTGCCGCGGTCAACACCGAAAAACTGGGAGAATCCGCATGAACACGGCAAGCCTGACCTTACCGCCGATTGCTTCGCCGCACGCGCATGGGGGCAATACGGTCAGCCGTACGATGTTCCGGGTACAGCTGGCGCTGCTGCCCGCCACGCTGTTTGGCTTTTGGCTCTATGGCTGGCCATCCGTGTTTCTCTGGTTGCTGACCATGCTTTCCTGTGTCGGCTTCGAGGCGCTTTCTCTGAAGATGATGGGGCGGCCGCGCATCATGGTGACGCTGGGTGACGGTTCAGCGTTGTTGACAGCATGGTTGCTGGCGATGACGCTGCCACCGTGGGCGCCGTGGTGGGTGGCTGTCGTGGGTGGTTTTATCGCCATCGTGATCGGCAAGCAGGTGTTTGGCGGGGTTGGGCAGAATGTCTTCAACCCGGCCATGGTGGCCCGGGTGGCGCTGCTCGTTTCGTTCCCGGTACCGCTGACGCAGTGGGTCACGCCGCTCCCGATCACCTCGGTCACGTCACCCGATTTTGTCCATGGCCTGCGTATTTTCCTGACCAGCCTGCCGACGCCGGATGCGATGGCCAGCGCCTCGCTACTCGGTTACACCAAGACAGAAATGTCACGCGGCATTGATCTGCTGCACTCGCTGACCGGTGATCACGGAGCGTTGATGTCCTGGCTGGGCGCCCGTGCCGGCAGTTTCGGAGAATCGGCGTCGCTGCTGATCCTCGGCGGCGGGATTTACATGCTGATTGCACGGATCATCACCTGGCACACCCCGGTGGCGGTGCTTGCCGGGTTGGCCATTCCCGCAGCGATCGCGCACGCAGTGGATCCGGCGCATTACCTGGGTGCCTCGACCCACCTGCTTTCCGGGGCGGCCATGCTCGGCGCCTTCTTTATTGCCACGGATTACGTGACCTCGCCGAATACGGGCGCCGGGCAGATTGTATTCGGACTGGGTATCGGCTTACTGACCTGGGTCATCCGCAGTTTTGGCGGCTATCCGGAAGGAATGGCCTTTGCCGTGTTGCTGATGAATGCGCTGACGCCCGTGATCGACCGCTTTGCCAAGCCACGTATCCTCGGCCGTGATCGCAAGGGCAAGCCGCTGAGCATTCCGGACAAGGAGGTCTGACATGAATTTCGAATCCTTCCGCGAAAAGATGGGCTACCAGCCGATGTTGCTCGGCATCTTTGCACTGCTGGCGAGCGGGGCACTGGCCTGGGCCTCAAGCGCCACGGGCGCAGCAATCGCCGCTGCCGAGGCCAAGGATTTGCGCGATTCGCTTTCCGAGGTCTTGCCCGACGGCATGGCTGACAACGATTTTCTCAAGGATACGGTCAACCTCGACAGTAACGGGAAAACCATCACGATCTACCGGGCGCGACAGAAAGGGTTGGTCAAGGCGGCCTTGTTCAAGGTTGTCGAGCGGGGTTATGCCGCCGATATCCAGGTGCTGATGGCCGTCGATAGCGAGGGCAAGTCGCTGGGTGTGCGTGTGTTGAAACACAGCGAGACGCCCGGTCTGGGCGACAAGATCGATGTCAAGAAGGATCCCTGGGTAAAGAGTTTTGCCGGCAAGTCGCTGGGCGATCCGGCACCGGACAAATGGGCCGTCAAAAAAGACGGGGGCATCTTTGATCAATTTGCCGGCGCCACGATCACGCCACGTGCCGTGGTCAAGGCCGTCAAGGGCGGCATGGACTTCTTTGCCGAACATCGCGCGGAAATTCTGGGAGGCTGATGATGAGCAACAACTACGGCAGCATCATGAAGGAAGGGCTTTGGGATAACAACGTGGTGTTCTGCCAGATGCTGGCGCTGTGTCCGACCATGGCGGTGACGACGAGCGGCACCAACGGTCTGGGGATGGGGCTGGCGACCACCGCCGTGCTGGTGGTTTCGAATATCCTGGTCTCGATGATTCGCCACACGGTCAGTTCTCAGGTCCGTATTCCGGTGTTTGTTGTCCTGATTGCGACGCTGGTCACGGTGGTCGACATGGCGATGAATGCGTGGATGCATGATCTCTACAAGGTGCTTGGCCTGTTTATCGCACTGATCGTGGTCAATTGCGCGATTCTCGGGCGGGCTGAAGCGTTTGCGGTCAAGAATGGCGTTGTCGCGTCGGCAGTCGATGGTTTGGCGATGGGGCTCGGGTTTACCGGTGCGCTGACCCTGATCGGCCTGATCCGCGAGTTTCTGGGGGCCGGCACCCTGTTTGCGCAGGCATCCAATCTGCTCGGGCCGTCATTCGCTTTTCTCGAAATGAAAGTACCCGGTTACGGTGGCGCCTTGCTGATGATTCTGCCCCCCGGCGGCTTCGCCATTCTAGGCTTTCTGCTGGCTGGCAAGCGGGTCATGGAGCAGCGCCTGCAGGAACGTGAGACCGAAAAGTCTGAACTTGTACCGGCCTGAGGAGAAACAGCATGCAGATTGGCGTTGCGTATTCGGAGCCGGGCCAGCAAATCTGGCTGACTATTGAAGTCCCCGACGAATCGACCGTGGCCGACGGCATTGAGCGATCGGGCATTCTCCGGCAGTTTCCGCATATCGACCTGACCGTTCAGAGAGTGGGGGTGTTCGGCCGCCTGGTCAAGCTTGATGCCGCGCTGAAGCCGGGTGATCGGGTGGAGATTTACCGGGGCATCATCGCCGATCCGGAAACCGTACCGCGCAAGGATCTCGATGACGATTGAGCGCTTAGGGAAACATCCGGGTTGATAACTCGCTGCGTAGCGTCGACAATGCCACCCGGCAGGGCTGCAGGCTGCCCAGACCACGGGTGCCCGGCACAGAGCCACAAAGATTCCATCACTTCGAGAACTCCCATGCATCGATTTTTGCCATTGCTACTTTTACTGCCGGCTGCTGCGTTTGCGGCCGATTCGTTGCCCAATATCGGCGGCATTCCCCTTGATTTCATCTTCTTTGGGCTGACCTTGCTGGGCGTGGCACTGTTTCACCATGCGACCCTCTATGTCGCGCTGACCGGTCTTTTGACGATCAGTTTGTACAAGATCGTGTTCACGGGCTTCAAGACCGGGCTTGGGGTTGCCGGCTTCATGGGGCATCTGGGGCATGAGTGGGTGACGGTGGCCAATCTTTTCTGTCTGCTGACCGGTTTTGCACTGCTGGCCCGGCATTTCGAGAAAAGCCATGTGCCGGTCATCCTGCCCAAGTATCTGCCGGACGACTGGAAAGGCGCATTTCTGATGCTGATCATGGTCTTCGTGCTTTCCAGCTTTCTCGACAACATTGCAGCGGCCCTGATCGGTGGCGCCATGGCCCACCAGTTGTTCAAGGCGCGGGTCCATATCGGCTATCTGGCCGCGATTGTTGCCGCCTCCAATGCGGGCGGTTCCGGTTCAGTGGTGGGCGATACGACCACGACGATGATGTGGATCGATGGCATCAGTCCCCTGGTGGTCCTGGATGCCTACGTGGCAGCATTTGTCGCGTTGCTGGTCATCGGCTATTTTGCAGCCAAGCAGCAGCATGCCTATTCGCCAATCATCAAGCACGCTCACCACCACACGCATGTTGATTGGGGCCGAATCTTCATCGTTGGCCTGATGCTGGTATTCGCAGTCGGCACCAACGTGACGATCAACCTGAAATTCCCCGAGCTGGCCGATCATTTCCCCTTCATCGGCGTGGCGGTCTGGCTGGCGATCATCCTGACCATCCCGGTTCGTCGTCATGACTGGGAATTGATGCCGGAAACGATCAAGGGCTCCATCTTTCTGCTGTCCCTGGTGCTTTGTGCCTCCATGATGCCGGTCGAACAGTTGCCGGCAGCCTCGTGGGTGTCCGCCCTGGCCTTGGGCTTTATTTCGGCTGTCTTTGACAATATCCCGCTGACCGCGCTGGCGTTGCGCCAGGGGGGCTACGACTGGGGCGTGCTGGCTTATGCGGTCGGTTTCGGCGGCTCGATGCTGTGGTTTGGCTCGTCGGCAGGGGTCGCGCTGTCAAACATGTATCCGGAAGCAAAATCCGCCGTCCAGTGGGTCAAGAATGGCTGGCATGTCCCCGTTGCCTACGTGGCTGGCTTCATGGTGATGATGGCGGTTCTCGGTTGGCATCCGGATCCAGGCCACAAGAAGGCGGCCGCGCCGGCTCACGTCGACATGCCGGCGCCTGTACCGGCCAGCCCCCAATAAAGGCTCCCGGCAATGCCGTATCCCGCCGAGGTGCGCGTCGGCGGGAAAATCATGGTTGCCACGGTCAACCGGAAAAAAGCGGGAAAACTGAAAAATGATTTCCCGCTTTTTCCGGGTATCACTCGCTGGCCTGAATGCAAATCACGGGAAGCTTGCTCAGATGCAGGATTTTCCGGGTTACCGAGCCGAGGGCCAACGCAGCCAGACCGCCGAGGCCTCGGGTGCCCATGACGATGGTGTCGCAACCGATCTCATCGGCCAGGGTGACGATGGTTGGGGCAGGATCGCCGAATTTGACGGTGGTATCACACTTGATGCCCGCCTGCGAAAATGCATCCATCACCGGCTTCATGGCCAATGTGCCGCGCGATAACAGTTGTGCCTCGATCACTTCCTGCTCGAGTCCATGGGTTTGCCATTGAAGAGGTTCCGGTTCGATATTGACCACGTGAATGTCGATCGGACCATGGGTCTTAACAAATTCAATCAGATACATCGCGGCGGCAAACGCGTGTTTGGAGCCGTCCACCGGTAACAGTACGGAACGCATGTCAACCTCCATTGCTGAGATCAGGCGGCGCGCTTCGCCCCCGCCCTGAATTCAGCTTAGAACCGGAGGCGAGGGTTGGGTAGCGCTAACGGGTGCCTGGACGTATTGATCAATCCGCTCGCCGCATTCAGCGCGACGAACAGGCGCACGCCGGCAGCGCTGGCGATCCATGCGTTTCGGGATCAGCCGGGTTCGGTGCTGGCCAGTTCAGCCCGATTCTTGCCGTTGGCCTTGGCACGGTAGAGGGCGTGATCGGCCTGCGAGATGATCTTGATCAGCGTGTCTCCGTGTTGAGGATAAATGGCCAATCCGGCGCTGGCCGACACGATGGTATGAACGCCCGGATAGGGTTTGGCGAGGACGTCGACAATGCGCAGGGCAGTTTCGACGACCAGTGCGGACTCCGCGTCGCAAAGGAGTATCAGAAATTCATCGCCACCGATTCGCGACGCGACATCGGAACTGCGAATGGCATTCGTTAACCGCTCCGCCGCAATTTTCAATACCTCGTCCCCAACCTGGTGACCTTGTTGATCGTTGACCTGCTTGAAGCCATCCAGATCAATGGCGATCACGGCAAAATGGCTATTGTGGCGCTTGGCCAATGCCAGTTGTTGTACGGCGAATTGATCAAAGAATCGGCGGTTTGCCAGTCCGGTCAATGAATCATGCTGGGCCAGGAATTTGACTTCCTCGATTGAATTGGCCGCTTTGACAATGGCTTCACCCACGGCATCGGCCTCCTTGAGCAGAATGGCCGGCAATTCGATGGGTGTCCCGTCCCCCAGTTTGGCCGCCGCCTTGTTCAAGCCGCGGACCGATGAAAGGATCCGCGCGGCGAGCCACAGGGCAACGGTGACTCCGAGCGCAATCGCCAACGCCGTGGCAACAATGACCGCGGCGATCGTTGAGGAAATATCGTCGTGCAAACGAGTGTCGGGTGCTCCGATCGCAACGGTCCACTGCCAGATGTCAGACTTCGAGAATGAAACATTCACCGGAATGCCTTCTTTCGTCACGGCCTTCAGCTTTCCTTCCCGACGGTGCTGGATGGCATCAAAAAGCTGCGGTACGGGTTTTTGTCCGATATATCGTGCTGCATCGCGCGAACGACCAACGATCGTGCCATTTTGATCAAGTACGGCAATCAGCCATCCGTCGGCGAACGTCTGTTTGGCAAGGATTTCGTTGATTCTGCTGGGTGCGAGGCCGATATTCAGACTGTATTTGACCTCGTCGCCAACGACCACCGGGACCCCCATGGCAAGGATGTACTGCCCGGTCACTGGTCCCACAAAGAGACTGGTCAGGACAGTTTTTCTGGTTGAAAAAACGGCTTCCAGTTCAGGTGGTGTCCCGGCTTTGGGGAGGGCGGAACCGTAGGGGCGGAGCGTGTTCAATACCTGAGTGCCATTGGGGTCAGTCAGGATGAAGTTGTAAACAATGCTGGGCGCCAGGGCGTCTCGTGCTTGTTGATGGAAGCTCTTGAAATTGCCGACCATCAGATTCTGTGAGGTCGCGAGAATTTTAAGCGCAGACTCGATAGAGGCGAGTTCGCGGTCAAGGTCTGCAACGACTTTTCGCGCCATCAGACGGGTAGTCTGATCCAGTTGCTCCTGGCCCATCTGATACTGCTTGTAAATCAGGCCGGCAATAATCACCAGCGCCGGAACGATGCAGGCGGCAACCACCATCAACAAACTTGTACGAAGTGAGTAACGCTTGCGAAATGTCATCTCAAACCAAATGGTGAACGACAGGGGATTAGGCTGAAGATTATCCGTAAGTCTTCATACCGTCCCAAGAAACTGTTCGCGTCGCCGTCGATTGATGGATGAGTGTTGTATTGCCAGACTCGTCGAAATGTCTGGAATATCAGGGTTTGTCGTGTTTCAGACAATTCGTCTCGAAAGATTATGGTTATAAAACAATGAATTAAAGGTGGCACCCGTCTTGCTAATTGCTATCCAGACCTCTGGAGAACAGCATGAAAGCCAGCGAAATCCAGGCCTTGCTCGATGAGCCGGCCTGTACCCATAACAAGAAGGAAAAGTCCGGTTGCGCCAAGCCGAAGCCAGGCGCCACGGCCGGTGGCTGTTCCTTCGATGGCGCCCAGATTGCATTGCTGCCGATTGCCGACGTTGCCCATATCGTGCATGGCCCGATTGCCTGTGCCGGGTCGTCCTGGGATAACCGCGGTACACGCTCGTCGGGCGTCACGCTTTACCGGATAGGGATGACGACCGATCTGTCGGAAACCGATGTGGTCATGGGGCGCGGCGAGAAACGCCTCTTTCATGCCATCAAGCAGGCCATCGACAGCTATGCGCCCGCTGCCGTCTTCATTTACAACACCTGTGTCACGGCGTTGATCGGTGATGACGTTGGTGCCGTGTGCAAGGCGGCCACGGCGCGCTGGGGTACGCCGGTGGTGCCAGTTGATGCGGCAGGCTTCTATGGCACCAAGAATCTGGGTAATCGGCTGGCGGGCGAAGCGATGTTCAATCACGTCATTGGTACCGCCGAGCCAGCGCCGGTGACGCCGCGGGCGGACGGCTTGCCCACCTACGATGTCAACCTGATTGGCGAATACAACATTGCCGGTGAGTTCTGGCATGTCGCGCCCCTGTTCGACGAACTCGGGTTGCGCATTCTTTGTACGCTCTCCGGTGATTCACGGTTCCATGAAGTCCAGACCATGCACCGGGCCAAGGTCAACATGGTGGTCTGCGCCAAGGCGCTACTCAACGTGGCCCGCAAGATGGAAGACAACTTCGGCATTCCGTATTTTGAAGGCAGCTTTTACGGGGTGGCGGATGTTTCGAACGCGCTGCGCGATTTCGCCCGTCTGATCGGCGATCCGGATCTGACGGCGCGTACCGAGGCAGTGATCGCCCGCGAGGAAGCCAAGTCGCATGCAGCGCTGGAGCCTTGGCGTGACCGCCTGCGGGGCAAGCGTGTGCTGCTTTACACCGGGGGTGTCAAGTCGTGGTCCATCGTGTCTGCCTTGCAGGATCTGGGCATGAAAGTCGTCGCCACCGGTACCAAAAAATCGACTGAAGAAGACAAGGCGCGTATCCGCGAACTGATGGGTGACGACACCGGGTACAGCCGACATACGTGTAAAAATAGGACTTAATGCAGAAAACCCTTCCCTGCGCATTCGAACTCGTCAGATCGGCAATGACGAATCTATCGGCTCAGGGACAGCATCGATATCGATAATGTAATCCCCGAAGCGCTTGATATGGCTTGTCACATAAGGGCTGAGCGTGGCGACATCCTCCCGATTCACCGGGAACCCTTCCAACTTCAATTCCCGCAAGATACGGGTCTGATCGACCACATTGTGGAAAATTACGGCATTGGCCACGAGGTCGTTGTACTTGATGACCTTCTCTTGCTCCTCGGGATCGTTGTCCGCAATGATCCCTTCCCCACCGAAGAACAGCCATTTGGAGAAGCCGTTGTAAGCCTCGACCTTGTTGGTCGTCGCCGTGATCTGCTCGCGTAGCTCCATGTCGGAGATATAGCTCAGCAGGAAGGCCGTTCGCACCACCCGCCCCAATTCCCGGAAAGCCTGATAAAGCCGGTTCTTGCGGCTGTAGTTACCCAGCTTGCGCAACAAGGTCGACGACGAAATCTTGCCGGCCTTGATCGACAACACGACCCGCAGCAGGTCTTTCCAGTGAGTCTCGATCAATTCCCAGTCGATGACATCCTTGAACAGCATGTCGATATGCTGATAGCTGGTTTCCTTGGTCGGCCGGAAAAATACCAGATCGTGCCAGTTCCGGATGCGCGGCATTAGTTTTATACCTAGCAGGTAAGCCAGTGCGAAGACCGGTGCCGATTGCCCTTGAGTGTCAGCATGGACCGTATCCGGCTGAATATCTGATTTATTCTGAAGCAACCCCTCGATGATATAGACCGCTTCCCAGACACCGCAGGGAATGAAGTGGCTGAACAGTGCAACGTAGTTATCGGCTACGTGGTGGTAGGCGATTCCGCCATAGCCGCCGTAGCGGATGTGATACTCCGCCAGCAAGTTCTGGTCGAACATATCGAATTTTGTGCCGTCAGCAGCCGCTGACTTGCCTTCCCCCCAAACCTTGGGCAGATCAAAGAGATGGTAGCGGTTGATGATGTCCTTCAGTGCCGCATTCAACTTGTTGGCATTGGCGTGCCGTCGATTGATAAACGACAGCATATGAGGCGTCACAGCACCGCGCAGATGACGCGACGCCTGTGCCGGCCCGAGATTGCAGCCGTAGGTAAACGTAGTGAGGATGTAGCGCTCACCAGGGTTCTCGATCTTTGGATCGGAGCCGGATAGCGGCCCGAAGTGCCGGTTCCAACTGGTCCAGTGAGCGACATTGCACAGTACGTCGATGACATTGCGCTCAGGAAGTCTTTGCAGCAGCGCCGCTTCCAGGGCTCGGGCGGAAGCTTTTGGTTCCCGCGGGCCACTTCGTTTGAGTATCGGGAGACCGAATTCATCAATCCCCAACGCTTTGTTATCGGGGAATCCGCTATCTACCTCGACCGCTGTATCCGTCAGCCAATCGCGTAAGCCTTGGGTAAATCCGGGCGCGTTATCCGGGAAGCCCAACTGCTGGCAGTAATCGCCCACCATGGACTCACATTCCTCCCAGGAAAGAAGTTGGTCGCGATAGTCGGCATAGGCCTCCGATCCCTGGATCGACACATCTCCAGACTTGATTTCTGCGGCCAATGCAGAAAATACGCAAACCTCGAAATGCTGACGGCTGATCCGCTCGCCATCCTCGACTTTCACCATCACCGTCCGTTTCCAGCGTTCGTTGGTGAAGGAAAAGTCGATCTCGACATCAATCCAGGCGCCTTTGCGGTTCTCGTATTCAAGAAGAACTTCCAGTGCCTGCATCAGCGACTGGTCTTCGCTGGTCGAGGTCATCGTCAGCAAATGCACCATGCGGAACAAGGTTGGCCGATGGCTGCGATAGAAACGCCACAGCAATGGGAAATAGTTGTCGCCACTGAATGCGTTTATTGCGTCACAGTCGTCTTGCAAGGCCTTGGTGCCACCCCGGGTCGCCAAGAGGGAGCGTATGGTTTTTCCGGCCACCTCGTCTGCTGACTGGGTTTCCAGCACCTGGATGACATCCGCCAGGGTGGCGACGAGATGCTCGGTTTTCTGGCGGAATTTAGTGCGCAGGCGTTCCAGTTCGTCCTTGCCGCGCCGGTGAATGTGGTTCATCCGCTTGATGAACATCTCCGCCAGATCGTCACGGGCCTGCACACGGGCACGGTGGATCAGGCTCAGTATCAGGACATAGCGCTTGGGAGGTGCAAACTTCTTGAGTTCTGCGGCATCCAGCGCCTTGGCTTCGGCAGCAAAATGCTTGATCTTGGAGAACGGAATACCTGACAAATGGTGATCCGCACCGACCGTATCGGAGAGTTTGACGATGTGATCAAGCAAATCCTGCAAATGCTCCAGAGATGAACGCTTGGGCAACTGCTTGAGGGCGAAGAACAAGGTCTTTTTCTGGGGACTGTTGCCTGTCTCCAGCAAAGCGTCGAGTTGTCCGCGCTCGGTCTCGGATAAACGCTCCATCACCGCCGCAAAAAAGCGCCCATTGACCAGCGTGCGAATGCGCCGCGACATCCGGTCAAACGTGCTGAAGGCAGGCAACTCGATGCGCTGGCGGACCAGTTCTTCAATGGCAACGTTGATGAGATCAGCCGGGTTATCCATGACTTCGGCGGCTGACGACATGGCCTCGCTGGCTGCATGCAATCCGTCTTCGCTCCAGGCGGTGACCGCCAAGCGATCGCGGATTGCCTGGTGGTGCCGATACAAGGTCCGCAACTCCGCATAGGCCGGCGAAACTTCGCTATCGATTCCGCTCACGCTCCGCACATGCTGGATGACGGCCAGAGGAATATCTTCCATCGTCGGAAAATAGCCGAGGCGCTGGAAGGATTTGAGCAACAGCAGAAGGCCGAACCGTGACTGAGCCTTGCGTGCCAAAGCCTTGGCAAAACTCAGCTCATCGTCGGTCGGGGTGTACAGCGCATCCAGTTCTTTGGCGAGTGGATTCCGTTTGAAGCGTGGGTAGGCAGTGCGTTCAATGGATGCCATCGGTGCACGGCCTTACTCGTTCCGGCCGGTCGATTCGATGCGAATATCGTCGAAATATACGACGCTGTCGGCCTTGGACCATAGGCCGATACGCCCCGAGACCGGCTCGGACAAGGCGTGCTCCAGATACAGCTTTCCGTCCAGATAGCCCTTGACGTTCTTGCCTTGCACGACCAATTTCAACTCGTGCCACTGCTTCGACGGTGTCGGCGTGTTGCGAATCCACTGGAGCGCGCTGCGATTGCCCCGTTCGTACTTGAACAGCACGAGATTGTCCTCCAGGCAGTTGGCGCGCAGAATCAGGTAGTCGCCGTTGGGTTTGAGGTTGAAGGCAATGCCCGCCCCTTGGTCGATACGGCCGCTGATGCCCTTGAAGCGGAAGCTGATCACGCCTTCACGGAAATCTCCGACCTCCTTGGCGACCGCCAGCGGATAGTAGGCATAGGACTTCACGCTATCGAGAAACTCGGCATAGCGCTCGCCATACAGGGCACGCGCCTTGTCGGCGATGCCAGCCGATGGCTGGTTGCGCGACCACGTCGAACCTTCCACCATCAGCAGGACGTTATCGCCTTCCTTGCCAACAACCCAGTTGCCAACCGTGGGAACGAAACTCGTCGGTTCTGCCCCGACTTTCTCCGTCGAAAAATCAAATTTCACTTCCCTGGCAGCCAGTGCCGGTTGAGCGGCAAATAGGCTTGTCCCGAGCATGAGCAGGCACAAAAACTTGGTGGGGGTCATGTTTTTCCCTTGTTGAAGTTCGTTCTGGCCGGCCGATGGCATCGCCACCAGAAAATAAGGATCAGGATTGGCAGGCCGAGATAAAACCAGCCGCCCCAGGCGCTGGCGTCCGCCACCAGCGGGTAGCCGGGATAGGTCATCGTCTCCGTCGGCACGACCGTAGTACCTGCCAGCCCGTGCAGGATGGGCAGGATTTCCCGCGGGTCGCTGGAGCGGCTCTCCTCGCGCTTGCCGGCATATTCATAGACCACCAGACCGTAACGGTCGTCGCCCGATGAGCCATACAGGCCCACCCGGCCGGCCTCGCCGAGGCGGACTGCGAGCCGGGGCACCTGCCGACGCAGCTTGCTCAGTACGTTGGTCTCGATATCCTTGAAGCGGCTATCGTCAGGCGACAGGTACAGGGTAATGGTCAGCCCTTTGTCCATCCGAGCCAGTGCTACTGCGTCGGCCAGAGCAAAACTGTTGCGGCGATCCTCGGAGACATCGCGATAGATGCCGGCCTGGCCGGCTGCCGCCAATAGCGCTGCCAGCACGACGGCGAGACCGACGGTCAGGCCGATTTTGCGCGGGAGCCTTCGCCCAGCAGGCAGCCAGACGCCGGCGACAACGATCAGCGTCACACCGATGCCAGAAGCCTCCAGAGTGTGCGGCAGACTGAACAGGCCGTGCTCAAACTGGCGCAGCGCCGCCGTCAGTGACATTTGCGACAGGGCTTGAAGCCATGATGACTGAACGCTGCCGGCCGCGAAATCGAGCACCCAGAAACCGAGAGTAAAAGCCAGTGCGACAATGGCGGCCGTGGCCACGGAATCGGCAATCGCCGCTGCGAAAAAAGCGATGCCGGTGATGGCAAAGCCATAGAGCGCATGGCCGAGCAGCAGGTTAACCAGTTCCGGCACATACAGATGGCCGCCGAGCAGTGACCAAATGGCAACTGCCGACAACGCCGGCAGCGCGGCAAGGCACCAGGCCGCGCCGACCGCGAGCGTCTTGACGGCCAACAGCATTGCCGTGCCGACCGGAAATTGCTCGACCAGCTTGGCGGCGCCGGTCTGCTTATCCTGGCCGACGGCGCGGATGGCGACGAATGGGAACAGCAGGGTTACCGCAAGGTAGAAAGCGCCCAGTGTCGGCACCAGGATGCCGTCGAGCGGCGTCATGCCACGCGCCAGTTCGGGAAACTCGACCGCCGATTTGCTCGCCTCGGCAAACAGGGCTACTGCCTGCACGAAGCTGTAGCCGAGCAGCGGCGAGAGCGTCAGCAGCATGGCCCACAGCGCCTTTGAGGCCAGCAGGCCGCGAATTTCGTGGAACAGCAGAATGCGGGCGAGACGAAAGTATTCAGGTAAGGCCAAGGAAGACCTCCTCCAGATCGGCGTGCGCCGCGCCCGCCTGGGCCGCCAGCTCGGCCAGGGTGCCGAAACCCAACCGACGGCCGGCATCGAGCAGCAGCAGGCGCTCGCAAATGCGTTCGGCATCCTTCAACTGATGGATCGAGAGAATCAATGCCCGATCAACCGCTACCTCGCGCAGCAGTTCCATGACGTGCAGCGTCTGGCGCAGGTCGAAGCCGTCGAAGGGTTCGTCCAGGATCAGGATGGGCTGCGGCGTAAGCAGCGCCAGGGCCAGCAGCAGACGACGCCGGTAGCCTTTGGACAGCTCCGCCACGCGCTTGTCGAGCACGGGCGAGAGTTCGAGACGGCCGACGACCACCGTTTCACGCACCGGATCGAAACCGTGCAGTTCCCGGAACAGGCCAGTCACTCGCCATACTGGCTGGTCGCTCCAGGGCGCGATGCCGTCGGGCAGGTAGAACATTGCCTCCCGCCGTCTTGCTGGCGGCACTGGCTTGCCGCGAATCCTGACCTCACCGGCGTCGGTAGGCAGGAGTCCCGTCAGGCATTCCATCAGGGTGGTCTTGCCGGCACCATTAGGGCCGATGATGCCAAGGATCTCGCCGGGCCGTAGATCGAAATCAACACCGGCCAATACTTCGGCATCGTCATAGCGCTTGGACAACCCGCGGACGTCAAGCAGCGCGGTGGTCTCAATCATTCATGGGCTCCTTGAGAGAGCGGAATCATTGGGGTACCTCATTGGCGAGGGCAGCAGAAGCCTTGGCAACCGTTTCGGATGGTAGTGCAATCCGAAAAACGCTCCCTCCACCCAAGCGGCTGTCGACCTCCAGACGACCACCGTTGACCACAACCGCCCAGCGCGCAATCGCCAGGCCGAGGCCAAAGCCGCCGGTTTCCCGGCTGCGGGCGGGGTCAACACGGTAAAAGCGGTCGAAGATTTTTTCGCGATGCTCGACGGCGATGCCGGGGCCGCTGTCAGCGATCTCCAGAATGGCTTCGCCGCCGCGCTGTTCTGCAACGACCCGGATTGTCCTGTCTGGCGGGCTGTACTTGATGGCGTTGTCGAGAATATTGACGACCGCTTGCCGCAGCACCGCCGGGTCACCCAGCACCATCAATGACGACACGGCAACCTCGATTTGTTGCCCCTTCTCTTCGGCCAGCACGCGCAGATGATTGACGGCCTCCCAGGCAAGTCGGCCAAGGTCAACGGCTTCACGCCCAAGCGCGATGCGCCCGCTGTCGGCCCGCGCCAGCGTCAGCAGGCTCTGCACTAGTTGGGTTAGCCGATCAGACTCTTCCAGCATGGTGCCGATGGTGTCCCGATAGGCCACTTCGTCACGCCGTTCGCGCAAGGCCACTTCGCCGACACTACGGATTACGGTCAGCGGCGTCCGTAGTTCGTGGGAGGCATCGGAAGTAAAGCGCTTCAACTGATCGAAGGATTGCCCCAGCCGGGAAAACAACTCGTTGAACGTGATCGCCAGACGTCCCAGTTCATCGTTCGGATTGGTCACGAGCAGACGGGCATCGAGCCGCTCCGCCGTGATCGAGCGCGCTTCCCGCGTCATCTTGGCGACCGGTGAAAGCGCCCGGCCAGCCAGCCAGTAGCCGACCAGGCCGGCGGCGCCCACTGCCAGGGGAAGGCCCAGCCCCAGCACCAACAGCAGCGAAGCCAGATCGTGCTCGATCTGGCCTTCCGGAAACGCGGCCCGAATCACCGCTCGCCCACCCTCGACATTCACTTCTCGTTGCAGCACGCGAAGATGTATGCCGCCTGGCAACTCGGTCGAGAAGAATCCTGAGCGGCGCTGCTCAAACGCCAATAGTTCGCTGGCCGAACCATGGGAATACCCACCGGCCAGGTGATGGATCAAGGCCCCGTCGACGCGATGCGCATCGATCCAGAGGACATTGGCCAAGGTCTGGTAGCCATCGACCCCATCCAGGACCGGACGCCAGACCAGCGTGCCGGCGGCATCCTTGGCTAGGGAACGCTCGGCGATTTCGACTTCCTGATCCAGCCGGTGATCCATTTCGACACTGAAGCGCTCGCGGACCACCATATAGACGAAGGCGGCATAAATGATCAGCAGCAAGCACAAGGCAGCCGCATAGCCGATCGACATCCGTGCCCGGATACTCAGGTGCTGCCAGGTGCTCAGGAAGCGCTGCACGATCATGGGAAAGAAACTTAGAAGTTGTGACGAACACCGATGGCAACGGAACTGTTGTATGCGCCATCGGGTGTGTCGTTGAGAAAGTGGTAGGAAGCGTTGGCCTGATTCCTGATCCGAGTGATAAAGCTGTAAATCTTGGTCTTGTCGGTCAAATTGTAGTTGTAGGCCAGGGTGGCCTGCGTGGCACCGCTCGACGGCGTCGTCGACAGGCTGCCGGCGACGCCATAGTTAATATGGAACTCATGTTGACCCAGCGGATACTTGGCCGCGATTCGGGCATAGTTGCGATAGGCAACCGGACCGTCGGAAACGATTTCCGAACGCTCATACAGCCCGGCGAGGGTGATGCCCTTGACGACGGTGGCCACTGCAAAGGTCAGTGCCTTGTTCACGTCGATGTTGCGGCTCTCCGAATAGCCGCCAGCAACCCAGGAGTCGCCTTGCTCGTAGGTGACGGCGAACTCGTCATGTCGGGGATGTTCCGCGTGGGGTTTGTTCGCATCCTTGTCCAGGAAAGCGTGTAATAACTCCAGTTTGAAGGGGCCGAGGTCCGGTGCGCGGTAATAAAGCGATTTCGACATCCGACCGCCCGTGGCATCCTCGGCCAACAGGGCATCGCTCGACCGGCCACTGTCGTGGTTGTGCATACTGATTTCATCGTAGGTCGCGTGATAGAGCGGGCCTTCCATCATGCCGTAGCGCACGGTGCCGAGCGTGGCATTCTGCAGACCAAGCCAGGTGTCCCTGGCAGCAAGTTCTCGCCGACCTTGATTTCATATTGCTGGTCCCACTTGCCGCCCAATACCTTGTAAATCTCGTAGGTCTGGTCGTTGGCGGGATTGTCCTTGTCGAGCACGGTGAAGAAATACTTGCCGTCCTTCGTGTGCGCCCTTACCTGGAAGGTGAGCTTTTCTTCCTTGCCATCCTTGTCTTTGACCTTGACGTTCTTGTAGGTAATGATCCGGTCGTTGAAATCGCCGACGATAGCCTCGGCAGACGCGGCGCGTTGCATCTTGGCGTGCCAGGTGGCTTTCCATTCACCGTATTGTTTTTCGTGGCAGGACTTGCAGCTATCGCTGCCGGCGTACTTGGCGTCACCGAAGAATTTCTGCCCCGATTCGACCCGGTGCGCCTCGCGGGCCGCCGATAGCGTCTGCGTCGGTGTCAGCGTGGTTTGCGCCGAAGCCGGGTTAATCAATCCGGCCAGGCCGATAGCGACGATGGCATACCGTCCTATCCGGCGCAGGCAGGCCGCTGGTGTAATGTGCCCCATGGAAGTCCCCCTTCTATAAGTGTTCGGGAAGTTGTTTCTGAAAAAAATTGGGATGCTGGCGCTGACCTAAAGGGCGTCTTCACGCAGCGTAAAACCCACTCCGCGCAGGGTGTGGATGAGTTTTGGGGTGTGACCATCGTCGAGCTTTCGCCGCAACCGACCGATATGGACGTCGATAACGTTATCCAGCGGCGTGGCTCGCTGTGCCGTTTTCCAGACATCCCGGGCAATCATTTCGCGGGAAACCAGGCTGCCCTGATGGCGTAACAGAAACTCCAGCAGCTCAAACTCCCGCGTGGTCAGTTCCAGCGCCATGCCGGCACGGCGGACACTGCGGGTGACCAGATCCATTTCGACGTCGGCGACCTTCAGGCGCAGCGCTTCCTCTGGCCGCCCACGGCGGAGCAAGGCACGGATGCGGGCCAGTAGTTCGTCGAAGGCAAATGGTTTGACCAGGTAGTCGTCGGCGCCCAGGTCCAGTCCCTTGATGCGGTCATCGACGGTATCCCGGGCCGAAAGGATCAAGACCGGGGTCGATTGCCCCAGCTTGCGCATGGCAGCCAGCATCTCCAGCCCGTCGCGCCCCGGCAGCATGATGTCCAGGATAACGAAGTCAAAGGCCGCCGACGAGATAAGAAAGAATCCGTCCTCTCCGGTGGCGGCCAGCGTCACCTCGTAGCCCTCGCCGGAAAGACCGGTCTTCAGGGCTTGGGCAACTTTGGGTTCGTCTTCGACAACCAGAATGCGCATTTTGGGCGACCTAATATTGGATTTTCAGTCTACCGATGCCGGCGATTGGGCAAACTGAAGAGTTTCTGAAGCTTTCTTCAGGAATGGGACGGCTTGATTTGGTGAAAGGCACGCCACAGGGCCAGGTCGTAGGCGATCTTGAGAACGCCACAGGCCACCAGGGGTGCGGCCAGCGCCCCGGCGGCGAACAAGGCGCCGCCCAGTGTCGGGCTGATCGCACACGCCAGGCTACGCGGCACGGCGGTGTAGCTAGCTGCGGCGGCCCGTTCGCCGGGCGTGACCACCGCCATGACAAAAGCCCCACGGGCTGGAACGTCCATCTGCGACAGCAGTGAACGCAGCAACAGCAAACCAAGCGCGGTTTCCAAGCCGGGCGCAAAAGCCGCCCCGATCAGGCACAGGCTGGCCGGAATGTGGGTGAACACCATGGTATTAAGCAGGCCGATCCGGCTGGCCAGGCGGGGGGCCAGCAATTGCGAGGCGGCCGTCAGCAAGCCCGCCCAGAAAAAGAAGGTAGCGGCGGCGGCCAGCGACAGATCGAAGCGTTGGAAAAGCCAGAGGGCCAACAGCGAGTTGACCACCAGTCCGCCAGCGAACGAATCCACCGAGAACAGGGCGGCCAGCCGCACCACGATGCCGCGTGAGATACCCAAAGGCATGGGCGCTGCTTTCTTCTCGGCAGTCGGTTCCGGCAAACGCCGGTAAAGCATCCAGACGGCACAGCCGATCAGCCCGTAGAGGACGAACATCAGCCGCAGGGCATCTAACCTGGTTATGCCGCTCAGCGCCACTAGATATTCGGGAAACGCGACGGCCAAAGCGCCCAAGGCCGCGAACAAGGCGCCGAGCAGGCTATAGCGGGCAAACAAGGCTGTACGCGCCTCGTCATCGGCCGCTTCGGCCAGCCGGGCATGTTCCAGCGGCAGGAACAGACTGACATCCCCGGAACTCGGGTTGAGGGTGCCAACGAAGGCGACCGCCAGCAGCGGCCAGAAAGCCGACCCCGTCGCGAAGGCGAAGCCGGTGGCGGCCATCAGCAGCGCCGCCCCAAGCAACAAGTTGCGATGATGGAAGCGGTGCCCCCAGGTGCCGACCGCCAGCGTGGCCAGCGCCGAACCGAGCAAGGTGGCGGTGGCCAGCACGCCGACCTCCCAGGTGCCAAAGCCCAATGCCAGCAGGTAAGCGGGCAACAGGACGGCGACGTAGCCGTCGGCGAAGGCCCGTAGCGATTTCCCGATCAGCAGCGGCAACACCGTGCCGTCTACGCCTTGCGGGAGCAGACTGCGACGGATCACTTCAATCCCAGGAGGCGGGCGACTTTCTTCAAGGGTGTATCGGCACACCAGGCATAGAGTGCATCGTAGATCACCATGCCGTGCTCCAGCATCTCGTGGTCGTCGGCGAAGTTGAGGGACAAGCCTTTGGAGATGGCCAGCAAGCCGGCCGCCTCCTTGGCCAGTCCCGGCTGGCCGCAGTCGGCAGCGCGCACGATCAGGGCAAGCTTGTCGAGGGCGGCATCCTTGATCCGGTATTTGGCGATGAAGGCATCGAAGCTGCACTGGTCGCCATGATGGCCGAGTTCGACGCCGGGCACGTCGTAGGGCGTGGCGCCGGTTTCTTCCGCGATTCGCATCACGTCGCCGGCCGGGACATAGAGAAATTCAGGGGACTCGTCGATAAAGCGCGCCACCAGCCAGGGGCAGGCAATGCGGTCGATCTTCGGGCGTTCGCGGGTAATCCACTTCATGCTTTTTCTCCTTCGGTACAGCGCAAATCAGGAACCGGGTTTCTGAACGGTAACGTTGAAAATATCCTGGCCATGGGCTCGGAAGATCAGGGCTTTGCCTTCACGTACGATCGCCCAGCATTCATCGGGTGCGGCACCGGCGAATATCGCCAGGCACAGTTGCTTGCCTTGAATGACCCACTTGCCTTTGCGCGAGCGCCCCATCTCAGTCGCGTCAATCGAACCATCGGACTTTAAGTGGTAGCTCCAGTGGAACCCGTCGGTGATGACCTTGCCGATGAGGTCCTGGCGAATCTCGGCGGCAGTGAGCATTTTTCTGGCCGGAGTTGCGCTTATCTCCCCTGACCACCACAGCGCGGATAGCGTAAGTGCCAATGCGTAGGCAGTACGCTTTCGGATGGCGGCGGCGTAGCGCTCATTGCTCATGTTCATCCTCAGTGCGTCTTTCGATTTGTCAAACGTCGTTACGCAATCAGCCTTCGTTACCGCCGACTCGACCGGTAGGAGCGAGTTGCCGGGTTCGCCAGCGCTTCCTATTCGCCTTGTTTCAGCTTGTCGATGCTGCGCTTCAGCTTGGCCTCGATTTCCGAGTCTGGTTCCAGCATGGGCAAGAGTTTTTCCCAGTGGCGCAGAGCCTCCGCCCGGTTGCCAGCCTGCATGGCGGCAACACCGGCCAAGAGCAGAGCTTGGGGATTCTCGGCGTCGAGCTTGAGGGCTTGGTCGACGAGTTCCCGTGGCTTGCCGTTCATGCCCGTTGCGCTGCCCATGGCTATGGCTTCGGCGTAATCGGCCAGGAGGCCCGCATCCTGCATCACCACCTTCTCGGCCTTGCGGTAGGCGTTTGCCGCTTCGGCATAACGCCCCATGGCCTTGTAGGAGCGTGCCAGCATGAGCCAGCCTTGCATGTCGTCCGGATTGGCCTTGAGGCGTTCGGCGAGCTTCGTTACCATGCCTTCGATCTGGGCGGCGGTCATCTGTGGGCGCGGAGCGGCGAAGGTCGGGTCGAGAGCCTTGGGATTTCCGAGTAGGCTGTAACCGCCGAGCGCCATTGCCGGCAGCAGGAGCGCCAGCGCAATGGCCGTCTTGCGGCTGGGAAGACGACTCCCGCCGGTGTCTTGGCCGTCCGCCGGCACCTCTTCCAGCAGGCGGCGCTGGAGTTCGCGTTGGGACGCTTCGAAGTCGGCGTCCGTCAGGGTACCTTCAACTTTTTCTTGCGCCAGTTCGGCGAGTTGGTCGCGGAAAATGGCGAGGTTGGCGGCTTTCCGGTCAGCTGGTACGACGGGGTGCTTAAGTCCGAGCCACAGGGGAGGCAGCAGGATAGCGGCCACGACGACGATCTGGAGGATCGCAAAAACGGCGAAGAGCGTCATGAATTCTTGGTCTCGTTCAAGAGGATTTCAATGTGTAGGGTGTCTTCTTCGGACAGGGGCGCATCATCGGTGACGCGCTGACTGCGCCGCTTCAAATAGCATCCCATGCTCAACAGCCCGACCAGCAGCAAGAGTAGCGGGCCGACCCAGAGGAGCGCCGTAGTGGCCTTGAAGGGCGGCAGGTAGAGGACGAAATCGCCATAGCGGGCGACCATGAAATCGATGATTTCCTCGTCCGACCTGCCGTCCTTGATCATGTTGCGGATTTCCCGGCGCAGGTCATCGGCCAGTTCAGCGTGGGAGTCGGCGATGCTCTGGTTCTGGCAGACCAGACAGCGCAAGTTTTCGGAAAGTTGCCGTAGACGTTTTTCAGCCATCGGGTCGGCGGCTAGCGGAAGCGCCTCGCCGGCGGGTGCCAAGTGAACGGCGAGCGCCAGGCAAAGGGCGATGAGGAGGCGCCTCATTTGAAAACCTCGCCGATCAGGGGCCGTATCTTGCCGTCTAACACTTCAAGTGTGATGGGGCTGGTGCACTTCATGCGGTTTGCGAAACAGCAGTGATGGAAATGGCGGCCGAGCGGACCTTGACCCGGTAGCGGCGGTCGAGGAGCGCGAAAAGGCCACCGATGGCCATGAGGATACAGCCCCCCCAGATCCAGTCGACGAAAGGCTTGTAATAGACCCGCAGGGCCCAGGCGCCTTCCGGCTTGTCCCGGTCGATGGGCTCGCCCAGGGAAACGTAGACGTCGCGCAGGAAGCCAGCGTCGATGGCGGCCTCGGTCGTGGGCATGGCGGAAGAGTGGTAATTCCGCTTCTCCGGCGTCAGTTTCCGCTCGAAGTGGCCATTGACCGAGAGCTCGATATCGCCCTGAGTGGCTAGGTAGTTAGGGCCCTCCACGGCCTTGACGCCGTTGAACCGAAAAGTGTAGCCGGCCACGGTAACGGTGTCGCCCGGCTCCATTTTCACGTCCTTTTCGTCCTGGAAACCGCCGACCACGGTGACGCCAACCACGAAGACGGCCACCCCGAGATGGGCCAGGTGCATACCGAAAAAGTGGCTGGGCTGCTTCACGGCAGCGGCGAGGAAAGAGCGTCCGGCGCGGGTGCGCTGGACGCGTTCGATAAAATTCAGGACGGCGGTGATGGCGATCCAGGCGGCCAGGAGCAGCCCGAGTCCGACCATGGGCGTCCAACTGCCATAGACGAAGGGCAGCGCCACGGCGACCAAGGCGGCGGCCAAGAAAGCCCAGCGCACGATGTTTGCAAGTTCGGGGATCGAAGCTTCCTTCCAGCGTGCGAAGGGACCGACGCCCATGAGGAAGAGCGCTGGCGCCATCACTGGAACGAAAACGGCGTTGAAATACGGCGGCCCTACCGAAAGCTTGCCAAGGTTGAGAGCATCGATGATCAGAGGGTAGAGGGTGCCGAGGAGGACCGTGGCGGTCGCTACCACCAGTAGGACATTATTTGTGAGCAGTGCCGATTCCCGCGACACCAGCCCGAAGCGCCCACCCAGCCCGACTTTGGGCGCCCGCCAAGCAAAAATGGCCAGGGAAGAACCGATGACAACAGCGAGAAAAACGAGGATGAAAATACCCCGCCGAGGGTCGGTAGCAAAGGCATGCACCGAGGTCAGTACCCCGGAACGGATCAGGAAGGTGCCGAGGAGCGATAGCGAGAAGGCGGCAATAGCCAGGAGCACCGTCCAGTTCTTGAAGCTGCCACGCTTTTCGGTCACAGCCAGACTATGGATCAGGGCCGTGCCGACCAGCCAGGGCATGAAGGAAGCGTTTTCCACCGGGTCCCAAAACCACCAGCCGCCCCAGCCCAACTCGTAGTAGGCCCACCAGGAGCCCATGGCGTTGCCGAGGGTGAGGAAAATCCAGGCGGCGGTGGTCCACGGCCGCGACCAGCGGGCCCAGGCAGCGTCGAGCTGGCCGGAAAGTAGTGCGGCGATAGCGAATGCGTAGGCGACAGAGAAACCCACATAGCCCATATAGAGTAGGGGGGGATGGATAACCAGTCCTGGGTCCTGCAACAGCGGGTTGAGGTCGCGCCCTTCCTCGGCCCCGGGCACCAAGCGCTCGAAGGGGTTGGAAGTGAGCAGGATGAAGAGCAGGAAGCCGGCGGCCACCAGGCCCAGAATGCTGAGGACACGAGCCACCATGGTTTCCGGTAGTTGCCGGGAGAACAGGGTAACGGCGAAAGCCCACCAGGACAGCATCAGCATCCACAGAAGCAGCGAGCCCTCGTGACCGCCCCAGACGGCGGCGAAGCGGTACTGGAGCGGCAGCAGAGAATTGGAATGCTCGGCCACGTAGAGCACCGAGAAATCGCTGGCGACGAAGGCCTGGGTCAAGCAAGCGAAGGAAAAAGTCACCAGCAGCGCCATGGCGCTGGCCGCTGGCCGGGCGAGAGCCACCCAGGCAAGGCGATTCTGGTGGGCGCCGATGAGTGGCAGCGTACCGAGGATGGCGGCGACGACACAGGCGAGGATGAGGGCGAAATGGCCGAGTTCAGGAATCATGGTTCTGTAATCCGCGCAGGGTTGATGAGAATGGGTTGCCGCGAGACTGGACGTGCCTCACAGCCACCGCCCCAGGGTGGCAACGGCGATGGTCGCCAAACCGAGAATGAGATTGAAGCCAACAAGTTGCCTAATCCGACCAAGGGCCGCGCCGCCCGCCGACCAGTTGGATGTGGCGACAGCATTGGCCAGTTGCCGGAAGGGCAACAAGACGATGGCCACGAAGACGGCCATCATGATCAGACCGGTTAGAAACATCATGTGCCAGTGCAAGGGGGCACCCGCAAAGCCGACCGTGCTTAAGATACCGAGGCCGCTCAGCAGGATGAGAAAAACGGCAGCCCAGACGGCCGGGAAAAAGCGGTCGAACACCGCTTTCCAGAGGGTGAGGCGCAGGGGCTGTTCAAGGATTTTCGTGGCAGCCGGTCGAAGGCACACATAAGCGAAGAACATGCCGCCTACCCAGATCACGACACCGACTATATGTACGAACAGGAGCATGGGGATCATGTTCAAGTTTTGCTCTCCGAAATGTTGTGAATCTATGCGTGGTTCAGGTGATTGATGGCGCTATTCGCCTACCACGCAACGTCTGCAGCTGAGTTCGCTGACGAAGGCTGTTCACGGATTTGAGCCTGTCATAGCGTGAGTGTTTCTATCGTCAATCATCGTCATCTTCTTCGACGGGGCCCTGGCTGATCACCGCGCCGTCTTCGCCGATGACCGTTCCTTGTTCCTTTCCGTTTGCCATGACGTCAGCCCAGTAGAGCGTCTTGCCGTCAACCGTCCCCTTTTTGATTACTTTGAGGGTGCCGCCCTTAGCCACTTGCTCGATAGTGGCTTTGACCGGAGCCGGTACCTGGGCCAAGGCGACCTTCTCTTCCGGGCCTCGCACGGAAACTTCCTGGCCTTGTTCGGACCGCCGTTCGTCGCAGCCAACCAGCGTCAGGCTGATCAGGCTTAGCGCGGCGAGGACGAGGAATAATTTCTGGTGGGGATATGGCATGACTGCCTCCTATTCGCAATGTGTAAAAAGTTGATTACTCCGGTCTTTTGCTTGCCCCAGGTGACGTTCGATCTTCGGGCGTTTTTGGGTAATCCACTTCATGGTTTCACCTCGTTTGATGGGTTTGGTTCGATGGGCGTCAAGCTTCCCGAAAATGCTTCATAGCCATCCAGGAGCATCCGGACTTCATGGCCGCGTTGGCGGACTTCGTAGCATTCTTCCGGACTCGCTGGCTTGGTCCAGGTCCAGCACAGTTCCCGTCCCGTCACTTTCCAGGTGCCACGGGCCGGCTTGCCCATGTTCATGCCGGTCAAGCGCCCGCCGCGATAGAACTGATTGGCAAAATGCACGCCGTCCCCCAATTCCTGGTCGGCGAACAAGGCTTGCAACTCACTGCCGCGGACGGCATGCCAAGCTTTTTCCGGGCCGGCGGCGCCGGCCATGCCGGCGAATGCGATCCCTGCCAGTAGCCAAAAAACTCTCATCACGATGTTTTCCTCCTTGGTCGGCTAGTGCGCCGGCTCCATCACCCGCAATACCGGGTGCTTGTCTACATTCTCGATGGGCAGGTACACCCGGTGGGTTTCCCGGTCCACGGCGATGCTGTGGGCGTGGGGCGCGACCTGGCCTTCGCCGATTTTCTGGAACCCCGTCGCCTCGCCCGAGAAAACCGAAATGACGCCGCTCTCGCTCGCCACATAGAGCCGGTCCAGACCGGGGTCGAAAGCGAGGACATCGGGATTGGCTCCGACCGGATGCGATGACAAGACCGCCATGGTTTGCAGATCGACCACCAGAAGGCGGGCGTTGCCCTCGCAGGTGATAAAGGCCAAGCGCCGCGCCGGATCGATCAACAAGCCGTGGTTTCCCTCTGCCCCGGCCAGCGGGTAGCGTCCCAGAACGGTATCGGTGGCCGGGTCGATTTCGAGCAGCTCATTGCGGCTTCGGATGTTGACGAAGAGATGCTGCGAAGCCATGTCGTAGCGGACGTTGCCGGCCTCGCCGCCGAGCGGGAGGCTGCCGACGGCCTGGTTCGAGTTCACGTCGATAACGACCAGGGCGCTACCGGACTTGTCCGAGACATAGATTTTATGAACCTCCGGGGCATAGGCAAGGCCATCCGGGAAGACTCCGCCGGGGATCGTGGCCAGGGTCTGGAAATCGTCTTCGCCAATGGCAACGACCTGATGCGCCTTGGTCGCCGTGGCGTAGACACGGTTCAACTCCGGAATGACCAGCACCCCATGGACCTGACTTAGGTTGGGAACTGTTGCCACGACGCTCTGCGACCGGGTATCCGCGACCACTAGCGCACTATCCCCAAGGTGGGCGATGAACAGCAGGTGTCGCTGCGGATCGTGGTCCACGTAATCAAGTCGGGTGGGCCGCCCAGGCAGCGGGATGTCGGCGACCCATATCAAGGGCAATGGCCCGGCCCCGTCTGCCGGCCAGGCCGGAGCGGCCACCCCGAGCGAGAGGCTCAGGACGGCGGCCAGTGCCGGCCGGCATCGGAAGATCGAGAGTCGATTGCGGCCCAAGCTCATTCGATAACGAGATGGGGAAAGCGCTCGTCCCGCAGATCCACCGGATCGAGGTCGCTCGGTTTGAGGGGGTACTTGTCCTTCTCGTTGCTGACAACGAAGTGGTTGAAATTCACACCAAAGACGGTTCCCTCGATGCGATTCCCGACGACGGTCAGTCGGTAGTACATGCCGTTGAACAGATTGATGTCGATTTCCGCCGGTGCCGGGCGCTTATGGACAAACAGCAAGGCGTATTCGAGTTCCTTCAGATCGCCGGCGGTGAAGAAGCCGCTGCTGTCGTCCGGGCTGTAATCGCCGGGCGGAAAGGGGAAATGGCAGATATCCCGCCGGGCACCGGGCAGACACAGGAAATTGGTTTCCTGCATGTAGATTTCCTTGAAGGCCTCCCGCTTGAAACTCACCTCGAAGCCATAGCCGCCATACCGTGGGCGAAGTTCGACCTCGCCGATCTCGATCTTTTCGCCGGCTGGCGACACCAGGCTGATGATCTTGTGGCCGGTCAGATCGGCCGCATGGCCGGGTAGGGAAATTAGGTTCAGGGCAATCAGTGCCAGGCTGGCGCCGACATTACGCAGGTAGTTCATTTTGTCTCCCGTGGGATGTTGTAAATCAGCGTGTTTGCGAAGCCGCTGAGGCCTTTGTTTCTACATTTCAAAACTGTCTCCCGGTTATGGCGTGATTACTCGGATTCGATGATTGTTTTCCTCGCTGAGCAGGAGATTTCCGTCACGTGAGATCGTTACATCCAGTGGGCGATTGAACTTGGCCTGCGCGATGGGGCCGTCGGCGAATCCTGCCTCGCCGGTTCCGGTGAGCGTGGTGACCGTTCCGTCTACGCCGATGTGGCGTATCCGATGGTTGTTCCGGTCGGCCACGAAAACCGTTCCGTCTGCTGCAGTAACGGCGCCGGTCGGGTTGTTGAACATCGCTTCGCGGCCTTGGCCGTCCGCATACCCGGCCGAACCTGAGCCAGCCAGCGTGGTAACCACGCCGTTCATACCGACCCGGCGCACGGCATGATTGTTTTGATCGGGCACGATCAGCGCCCCGTGACCATCATTCTTGAGGTTGTAGGGCTGGTTGAATGCCGCCTTTTGCCCTGAGCCGTCGGCAAAGCCTGGTTTGCCGTTGCCAGCCAGCGTCGAGACTTCGTCCGTCAGTAGGTTGATCGCCCGGATAGCGTGGTTCAGGTAGTCGGCTACGTAGAGGGTAATTTCGGCATCATCGAGGGCCACGCCATAAGGCTGATTAAATTTCGCCTTATGCGACGACCCATCGGAAAATCCAGCTTCGCCGCTGCCGGCGAGCGTGGTGACCCGCCCATCGGGCCAAATACGACGCACGCGGTGGTTGTTTCGGTCAGCCACGAAGACATTCCCCTGGCGGTCGGCAACCACTGCAATAGGCTCGTTAAACAGAGCCCCAGTTCCTTGCCCATCCGCGAAGCCAGCCTTACCGCCACCCGCCAAGGTGCGGGTCGCTCCGCCTGCGTCAATGGTTCTTACCAAATGGTTGCCGCGATCTGCAACGAGCAGGTGGCCATCGGGGAGGAGTCCGATTCCGTGCGGACGATTGAGGCGCGCTTCGATGCCGCGACCATCTGAAGCGCCCGACGCGCCATTGCCGGCGACTGTTGATACCGTGGCGAGGGAAGCTGGCGCGGGCAACTGGGCGCAAGCGCTCACAAATATAGTGAATAACAGGGTAGAAAAGGGCGGGAGCATATTACGCGTTGAGTCCATGGTGCTTGTTCCTTTTGGAAAGCGGAAGCTGGATGCGGCGGTCTAACAAAGCTTTCGGAGGAGCGCGGGCATTAGCGAGGTGCAGTTCAGATCGACACTTTGGGTATCACTTCCATTCATCTCCCCCATCGCCATTGATCCGTCTGGCGTTTCATTTCGTGCTCCTCCTCTTCTATGGTGGGTGCCGTAGAATCAGGTGGACACCCTTCGGGTGGCGGGGGACGATGCTTCCGTGGTGCCGCCTTGAGAGAGGAGGAGCCGTCCCATACAAACGGGTTTTTGAAAGGCTCAGGCTCCGGCAAGCAATCCAGTTGATAGCTGGGCGGCCAGCCCGTCTCATAAGAGAGGAAGGAGATGGTATGGTCGAAGACAAGTGGCTTTCCCGTCGGCGTAGGCGGCATGGGTGGCATGTTCTGGATCACCTTCCTGGCGAGCTTTGAGGCCGTATCCGAGGTTGACCATAGCTCTTTGACATTGGAGATCGTTCCATCGGGCGCGACTTCGATCCGGAATCGAACTTGCCCTTGACCGGGACCTTCTACCGCCGTACCCATCATGCTGCGAACCTGCTGCCCCCAGGCGTAGCGATAACGCTTGCTGTTCCTAAGCGTGTAGGTTGAAGCCAATTGCCATTCCTCGGCCGTCGGCGCAGGTGGCGCCGGCATGGATGCTGGCACCTTTTCCCGTGGAGGAGTCGTCGGAGTATCAGGCTCGGCCTGCAGACTGAGTGGCCTGACTGGTTTGGGTGGCTTGGCCTTCTGCAGTTCAGGGGGAAGCACTCGCACCTCGGGCTCGGCCATGAGGCGTATCTGCAAGAGTTCTTCAGGCGCAGGTGACATTGACTTTTCGCCCCGCCATGACTGCAACAGACTGGCATGAAACGCCAGCGACAAGATGACGGGAATGAGAAAGCCTTGCCTTGACCCGAACATCGTCTCCATCAGCCCCAGGCCTAACGACACAATCTACCGTTGCGCCAATTCAATACGACGGGCAACAACGTCCCACTGAATGTTCGCGAAGAAGGCGTCGATGTATTTGGCCGCTGCAGCCCCGAAGTCCATCTGGTAGGAATGCTCGTACATGTCCATGACCAGAATCGGCAGGGTGGCAGCCGGACCGTGAGCGTGATCGGCCAGCCAGTAGTTTTCCAGTTGCTTGGTATGGGTGTTGAAGCCGAGCACCACCCAGCCAGAGCCGCCACCGAGACCTGCCCCCATGCGACGGAACTCGGTCTCCCAAGTATCAAAGCTACCAAAGGCTTCTGCGATGACCTTGCTTTCATTCGCACCGGCTTTCCCGTCGCCGCCCAGGTTGTCGAAGTAATACTCGTGGAAAACCACCGAGCCAGTGCGCAGCAGATGCTCGCGCTTGAGTTCGTTGTAGATGAACGGAGGCGTGTCCTTGTTGGCCAACGCCTCGGCAAGGTGCTTCTTCACCACGCCCAGTGCCTTGACCGAACCGCCGTAGTTGTTCTCCCAATGGGAGCGGATCATGCGTTCAGAAAGACCAGTTAGCTTGGCTGGGTCAAAGCTCAGGGGTTTGAGCGCCGTTTGGCTCTCGAAGGCGGTTAGTGATGGCATGGCGGTTTTCTCCAAAAGAGGGAATCAATTCAAAGAATGATTTTGATGGTGAGACCGACCACTGCGCACGCCACGATGACGCGGATCACGCTCTGTTTGAAGCGAAAGAGTGCAACTGCCGCCGCCAGTGCGATGACAGCCGAAATCCAATCGAAGGTGCCGGCGAATCCCTTGGGCCACAGCACGTGGTAGCCGAAGAACAGGGCCAGGTTCAGGATGACGCCGACTACAGCGGCGGTGATGGCAGTGAGCGGCCCGGTGAACTTGAGGTCGTTATGCGTCGTCTCGATCAGCGGCCCACTGGCTAGAATGAAAATGAAGGACGGCAGGAAGGTGAACCAGGTCACCAGCGTGGCCGCCACCGCCCCGGCCAGGAAAAGACTGTCCGGGCCGAAGACAGCCTTGACGTAGCCGCCGACGAAGCCGACGAAGGTCACGACCATGATCAGCGGTCCCGGTGTCGTTTCACCCAGCGCCAGGCCGTCGATCATCTGGGTGGGCGTCAGCCAACCATATTGACCGACGGCCCCCTGATAGACGTAGGGCAACACGGCGTAGGCACCACCGAAGGTGAGCAGTGCCGCCTTGGTAAAGAACCAGCCCATCTGGGTCAGCGTGTGATCCCAACCGTAGGTCGCGGTCAGCAGGCCCATGGGGATCAGCCACAGCAGACTGCCGATGAGAGCGACCTTGAGCAGGCGTGGCCATTTGAACAAGGCGTGCTCGGGCGTCGGGGTATCGTCGTCGATCAGCGCCCGGCCAAAGGATTTGTCAGCCTTGCCATGGCCGCCGCCAGCCTTGAATTTCTCCGGCGCAATGCGGCCACCAATATAGCCAATCAGCGCAGCGGCCGCGACGATGGCCGGGAATGGCACATTCAGCGCGAAGATGGCAACGAAGGCTGCCGCCGCCACCGCCCACAGCACGTTGTTCTTCAGGGCACGGGAACCGATGCGATGGGTCGCCTGAACAACGATGGCAGTGACCGCCGGCTTGATGCCGTAGAACAGTCCGGCAACCAGGGGCATTTCACCGAAGGCGATATAGATCCACGACAACGCAATCAGGATGAACAGCGAAGGCAGTACGAACAGCGCACCGGCGACGATGCCGCCCCGCGTGCGATGCATCAGCCAGCCGATGTAGGTGGCCAGTTGCTGTGCCTCGGGTCCGGGCAGCACCATGCAGTAGTTAAGTGCATGCAGAAAACGCCCCTCGGAAATCCAGCGCCGGTTCTCGACCAACTCCTGGTGCATGATGGAAATTTGGCCGGCCGGTCCACCAAAGCTGATGAAGCCGAGTTTGAGCCAGAAGGCAAAGGCTTGCCAGAAGCTGACCGGAGACGGCTGTGTATCAAGGTTTTCTGTGTCGTTGACCGTAAGGGTTTTGTTCATGGTTTCGCGCCTTTCTCGAAGGAGGCCAGTAGGCCGTCAAATACGGCACCTGCGAGAGTCAGAAGTTGATCGTCGTCGGAAATGGTTTCCCGCAGGCCGGCCAAGGCACTTTCAATGCCTGCCGATTCAGGGGGCTGCACACCGCCGACATCGAGGAAGTGAACCAACGCACCAAGGCGCTGCAAGGCCGGAGTTTCCAGGCCAAAACTTGCCAACAGAACCTCGAAGGTGACGCGGGCACCAACGTGGCTAAAGGTTGCGCCATCGAAATCGAAACCAAGTGCCTCAGACGGACAGTGGCTCGGTGAGTCCAGCCAAAGCAGATGGGCCTCGGGGTCAATGAAGCGGTAAATCAGCCATGCGCTGGCGAGCCGGTCAACCCAGGGGCGTCGACGAGTCGCCCAAGTCCGGCGCCGATACGTGGAGATTTCAAGGTGGGAAATTGCACTCTCGACGGGATGCGGTTCATCCGGCGACAGTGCCCGGCCGGCCATCAATTCCATATCCTGCAATGCAGTCTCAGCCTGCCGACGCGCTTCGCCTGGGAAGAAGTCGATCTCTACCAAACTTGCGAGGGCTTTGCGCAACTTACGGGCCTGTTTGAGCGCGTCGGTGGCCGTATCGGCATCAAGCCCTACCCGAGACTTCGCTATCTCAGCCAAGAGAGTTGCGTAATCCTCGCTCCGGTTGAACAGGTCCGGAAACGTAGCTCCATCCGGCTCCTCGATACGTAATACCAAGGCAGAGCCACCGGCCGCAAGAACATCCGCTGCCACCGTGTCGAGGGTGAGGCGGCAGGCGTCCCGTTCCGGCATGAGATAGACGCCATCGCGTAGAACGGCGGCTCCCGAAGCTTTGAGGCTACGCCAAGCTCGCATCCGGGCTGTGGCGTTCTCGGTCGGGAGACTGGTAATGAGAGCTATCCATTTATTCATGATGTTTACTCTACATAGTGGTAGAACTATTTACAAATTATTTTGAGCGTAGCGCCATGAGCGCGCGCTCGTTATCCTGAACAGATCGAACTGATGAGAGCAAAGAGATGGATCGGGAAAGCGTATTTCCAAACCCTGGCGTAACAGCAGCCCTCGGTGCCGCGCTGCTCTTCGGGGCCGGTACGCCGCTGGCGAAGATGCTGCTACGGGACATCGGCCCCTGGATGCTGGCAGGCTTGTTCTATCTGGGATCGGGAATCGGCCTGACGGCATTCCGGATGCTCCGCAGGGCGGAACCGGTCCGCTTGGCGACGGGTGAGGCGGCATGGCTTTCTGGCGCCGTTTTGGCGGGCGGGGTCGCCGGCCCCGTCCTGCTGATGTTCGGACTTTCCGGCATGCCTGCTTCGGGGGCTTCGCTACTTCTCAACGCAGAGGGGGTTTTCACGGCGCTGCTGGCCTGGATGGTTTTTCGGGAAAACTTCGATCGACGGATCGCCACTGGCATGGCGGCCATCGCACTCGGCGCGGTCGTCTTAAGTTGGCCGGAAGAGCCCGGATTTTCCGGGCTGTGGCCTGCGCTGGCTGTACTTGGCGCTTGTCTCGCATGGGGAATCGACAACAACCTGACGCGCAAGGTCTCGCTCAACGACGCCACGTGGATCGCGGCGGTCAAGGGCACGGCTGCCGGTTGCATCAACCTCCTGCTTGCTTTCCTTCTCGGTGATCGCCTACCGGATATGTTCTTACTGTCGGCGGCGATGTTCGTGGGATTCCTCGCCTACGGGGTCAGTCTGGCGCTATTCGTGGTTGGCTTGCGGCATTTGGGAACAGCCAGGACAGGCGCTTACTTTTCAGTAGCACCGTTCTTCGGCGCTATCATCGCGCTGGGGAGCGGGGAGTCGGTTACGCTGAGGATCGCAATGGCCGGAATTCTGATGGCGACAGGCATTTGGCTGCATTTGACGGAACGCCATGAGCATCGACACGCCCACGAGAGCATCGAACATGACCATGAACATCTTCATGACGAACACCATCAGCATGACCACGAACCTCTCGTGGCGGCAGGAGTAAGTCATACGCATCGCCATCAACACGAACCCTTAGTACATTCGCACACGCATTTCCCGGATGCCCATCATCGTGGGCACGACCATTAGTCGTTGGCCTTGAGTGCATCAGGCATCTTCCCACCTGTCGTTTCTGCGTGACGCCGGTCATCTTCGGCATGCAAGTAGATTGCCGTCGTCTCGATCGAGGCATGTCGCAGGTTTTTCTGGATGTACCGAATGTCGTTACCCGCATCGGCCTGATGCGTGGCCGAGGTATGGCGTAGCCAGTGAGTAGAGGCGCGGCGCAATGTTGCAGCACCAGACGGATCACTCGTCTCGATGAAGGTGGCAGCACGGAGGAAGACCTCCTTGACGACGAGATACACCGCCGTCGGCGTAAGGAATTTGTCTGTCCGACCGACGACCGACATGACGAGTGGTGTATTTTCCAGTGCTGAAGGCATGGCAGATAGGCCATGAAACTGCCGATAGCGCGCCAGATCACTGATCAATTGCTCACTTATTGGTACATCGCCCTCGATACCCCCTTTTCCAACTACCAGCAGCCACCACTTTCCTCGTCGCTGCGTGAGGTCGCTGGATTTTGCTTGAGCTACCTCAGAAACCCGCAACGAGGCCCCGTAGAGTAGCCGGAACAGCCAACGCACTCGTTCGTAATGCTGACATTCTCTATTGGTTTCCTGGGGCAGCGTCTCGATAAAGTCGAGCACTGTCTGCCACAGAGAGTGCTCCAGGTAGCGCTCAACCGTTGCACGACGGCTGTTCTTAACCCCGCCACGCCGACGACGTAGAGCCAGCGGGTTGCCTGCCAGATAGCCGGCTTGGACCAGATAACCGAACAGCCCTGACAGGATACCCATGGCCTGGCGCACACTCGACGGGGAAAGTGGTCCATCAAGAAGTCGCCGCCCACCGCCGCGGCGCGGTAGAACTGGAGCGATCCAATCGGCAGATGGGTGCGTAAGAAAGACCTCATAGGAGAGCAAATCTTCGCGGTTGAGGCTTGACAGGGGTTTTCCCTGGACTTGGGTTGCCCAGAACAGCAATCTCACGGCCTCTTTACGATAGCTGCGAAGGGTGTGCGGTGAACCAGCATATTCCGACAACCATAACCGGATGGCTTCCACATCGGTATCGGCCGCAGTTTGACGAACAATTCCCCGGGCACGGTTCGATCCCTCGTTGCCATCTAGCGTTGGTGGCAGGGTTGTGACTTGCATGCTTTCGATGGGAAGAATGGCCGCTGACATGGTTTTGGCGTCTGCTGATTTTCCAAATTGGTTTTCGGTAGCATACACCTCAGAAAATTTTGATTATGGGTGTTATCGTAAATTTATAGCCGCAATGATTACATGTATTACGTTATACGATAATATATTATTCAATATAGCCCCAAATCGGGGTTGGTCGTCCACTTCAGCAGGAGCTTGCCCATGAGCCGTGTCAGCGACACCCGTTTGCGTACCCGAGAAGCAGCCGCACACCTCGTTGCCGCCGGGCGCCGGCCCCACGATCTGACCGTGGATCTGATCTACGCCGAAATCAAGCAGGGCAGTAGAACTACAATCAATGACGAACTCAAACTTTGGAAGGATGAGCAAGCTAAAGCAGAGGCCCTGACGGCTGCATTGCCGCCAGCAGTGGCCAACGCAATGATTAATATCTGGGCAATCGCGGTCGAGCATGGAGAAAAGGTGTTCGATCAACACCGAGAAGAGGCTGAATCTCAGTTGGCCCAAGCCAATGCGCGAATTGAAGCCCTTGAATCAGAGAAAAATGGCCAAGACCAACAAATTCAAGGCTTGCAGGTGGATATTGTTCGGGGCCAAACCGAACTCAATTCACTGTCCGAGGCACTTGCCGGTGAGCGGACAGCCAAGGATGCAGCCATCGCCAAGAGCAAAGCTCTGGAGCAGCAAATCGCAACGACCAAAGCCGACGCTGAACAGGTGCTCATTACCTTGAAATCAGAGCACCGCCAGCGCATTGAGGAGCTACAAGCGATTATTGCCTCGCAAGAAAGCTCGTTTCGACTGGAAATCAACAAGGCAACAGAAAGGCTGGAAGGCGTTCAAAAGCATGTCATGCTTCAGGTCACCGAAGCCCGGGAGGCTCAGAAACGGGCTGAGTCGCAGCTTTCCAAGGCCAATCAGAAAAACGAGCAGTTGCTGGCCGAAACTCTACAAATAGGGCGGCAGATAACATTGCTAACCCAAACGGCTGAACGAGCCCAAGCCGACTTTATCCAGGCGCAGGGTGAGATAAAGAAACTCCAATCGGAGCGAGAGGGGCTAATTCAGCAGGTAGCCACGGCAAGTGGCAAACTAGGCGCCGTTGGAGATCAAATCGAATCACTGGAGCGCAGAGCGATAGGTGCGGAAACCAGGCTCGAAGAGGCATTAAAGCGGTCAACGGCAGCGAAGAAGAAAAATGAAAAGCCGCCCAGCAGGACTTAATCACCCGCTAAGTCCTATTTTTACACGTATGTCGGCTGTACCCGGACACCAAGATGATTGATGACGGTAGCCCGAAAGCCTTGCTCTCGACCTATCACGAGTACAAGGCCGACATCCTGATTGCCGGCGGTCGCAATCTCTACACGGCACTGAAGGCGCGGATTCCCTTCCTCGATATCAATCAGGAGCGCGAATTCGGCTACGCCGGCTACGACGGGATGGTCGAACTGGCTCGCCAGCTGGCCCTGTCAATGGAAAGCCCGGTCTGGGCCGCCGTGCGCAAACCGGCGCCGTGGGCGAAACAGAGCGGTCCCGGCACCGTGCTGGCTGCTTGAGGAGCGATCATGGCTGAAATCGTCCATTCCAAGAAAGCGCTGGCGGTCAATCCGCTCAAGGTGAGTCAGCCGATTGGGGCATCTCTCGCCTTTCTCGGACTGAATCGTTGCCTGCCGCTGATGCATGGGTCGCAGGGCTGCACGGCCTTCGGCAAGGTTTTTTTCGTGCGCCATTTTCGCGAGCCGATCCCGTTGCAAACGACGGCCATGGATCAGGTGTCGAGCATCATGGGCGCCGACGACAACGTGATTGAGGCGCTTTGTACGTTGTCCGACAAGAGCAAGCCGGACATTATCGGCTTGGTGACGACCGGTCTGTCGGAGACGCAGGGAACGGACATCCGGCGCTCGGTTCGCGACTTCCGTGTCGCCCATCCTGAATTCGCCCACGTTGCCGTGGTGCCGGTCAATACGCCGGACTACGTGGGCTGTCTGGAAAGCGGTTACGCCCTGGCCATCGAGTCACTGATCGATACGCTGGTGCCGGAAAGCAGTTGCGTCGGCAGGCGGCCGAAGCAGGTCAATGTGCTTGCCTCCGCCATGTTGACGCCCGGTGACATCGAGGCGATCAAGGAATGGATCGAAGCCTTTGGCCTGCGCCCCATCGTCGTGCCGGATATCGGTGATTCGCTCGACGGTCATCTGGTCGAAGCTGAGACGTCGTCGCTGACGATCGGCGGCACGCCGCGCTCGGAAATTGAAATCATGGGTGAGTCGGCCGCAACGCTGGTCGTTGGCCCGTCACTGCTCAAGGCCGCCGACCTGCTCAAAGGGCGTACGGGTGTGCCGGACTATCGCTTTGTTGGCCTGATGGGGCTGGATGACTGTGATGCATTTACCCAGGCTCTGGCTGAAATCTCCGGAAAACCCGTGCCTGAAAAAATCGAACGCCATCGCGCCCAGTTGCAGGATGCGATGGTCGACTGCCATTTCATGATCGGGTTCGCCCGCGTTGCCCTGGCGGCAGATCCGGATCTGCTTGGCATGCAGGTTCGCTTTCTGGTCGGCATGGGGGCCGAGATCGTCAGCGCGGTCAGCCCGGCCAAACATGACAGTCTGGCCAGCCTGCCTATCGCCAAGGTCATTGTCGGCGATCTGGAAGACATGGAGAAAGAGGCGAGGGCCAATGAAGCGCAATTCATCATGGCCAACTCCCACGCCGCCGAAACCGCTCAAAGACTCGGCCTGCCGCTGATGCGTGCCGGCTTCCCGCAGTACGACCATGTGGGCGGTTATGCCCGCACCTGGGTGGGCTACCGCGGCACGCGGCAAGCCTTGTTTGATCTCGCCAACTTGATGATGAGCCAACACCATGAACTCGAACCCTATCGATCAATCTACTGGACAGCGTCACGCGACGACTGCCGCCCCGGTGAGCAACATGTCGTCTCGTCGTCTGCAGCTGGTCTGGTCCATTAAGCAGGAGCCCAGCGCCGTGATCAAGGTTGCCTTCGCCTCGACCGACAGAACCCGGGTCAATCAGCACTTTGGTGCCGCCGAGGGGTTCGTCATCTACGAGGTCACGCCCGACAAGGCGACGCTGGTCGGCGTTGGCGAATTTGCCGAAGAGGCGATGGATGGCAACGAAGACAAGTTGACCGCCAAGGTCGAATTTCTGGATGGCTGTGCAGCGGTCTATGTCATGGCAATCGGGGCGTCGGCAATCAAGAAACTGATGAGCAAGGGTGTTCAGCCAATCCGGATTAACGAGGTTGATACGGTCGACGACCTTTTGGCCGAGATTTCGAAAGCCATGAACGACGGCGGTGTCGCCTGGATTGACCGGGCCATTGCGGCGCAGGCCAAGGCCAGGGCAGAAGACCGGTTTGGCAGCATGGAAGACGAGGGGTGGCAGGGATGACCACGGGCATGATCGAACATCGCGGCGTTGTTCAGCGCGTGGAAGGCAACAAGGCCATTGTGGTCATGGAAACCGGTGGCTGTTCCAGCTGTGGTCAGGGTAGTCGCTGTGGCATCGGCAAGATGGCCAGCGGCCGCGCCGCCACCTTGCTGACCCTGCCGGCCACGGCCGATCTCCGGGCTGGCGATCTGGTCTGTGTCGCCCTGCCGGAAAGCCGGCTGACGATCTCTGCCTTGCTGGGCTACCTCTTTCCGGCTTTTGCCATGCTGCTCGGCGCCTGGGCAGGCGCAACGCTCGAAGGTGGCGATGGTGGTACCGCCCTGGGCGCCATTGCCGGATTTCTGGCTGCGCTGGCTATCGCCCGCGTGGTCATTGGCTTGATTCCCGGACTGATGCCGGCGCCGCAACTGATTCCGCTTTCCAATCAATCACACGCATTCCCCAAGGAGTAACATCATGACTGAAGCCATTGCTGCCGATCCCATCCTCCAGACCGATTTCGTCAAGGAGATGGCCCGCCAGATGCGCGCGCTGGACACCTATGGCACCTATCAGGGCTGGAGTGTCGAAAAAATTCTCGACCCCTATGTACTGACCAAGGAGCGCAAGGCGACCATTCCGTTGATCGGCGATCCGGACGACGAAACGATTTCGCGCGTCAAGGCCTTCTACAACGCCATCGCCGTGCTGATCGAAAAGGAATGCAAGCTGCTGGCCGTGCCGCTGGTGCATTTGACCCATGAAGGTTTTGGCCGTGCGCTGATTACCGTCGGCAAGCTGGTTGCTGTCGACCGTACGCTGCGCGACGTGCATCGCTTCGGCTTTGCCAGCCTGTCCAAGATGAAGGACGAAGCCGACAAGATACTCAGTGTCGCGATTGAACGCATCGGCCAGAACTCGGCCGTCGCCGGCCTGTAAGGGGTGGGAGGCAAGATGACTGACGAAGAAATCGCCGCCCTCGACAAGGAAGTGAAAAAGTTGAAGCGCATCGCTTCCGAATGGGCCTCGCAGATGCACGATCTCGTGGAAGACCGCCTGCCGGCGGCTTTTCTCGAAATCCCGGGCATCGCTCAATCGACCTACGACGCCTGCCAGGCGTGGGCAGATGCCAGTGCCCGTCTGGCCAAAGCGCAGAAAGGACAACCAGCATGATTACCGGACTCACCAAGGGTGGCACCGAATGGACGCCGCAATTCGCCATCGAACTGGATCAGTCCAAGTGCATCGGTTGCGGTCGCTGCTACAAGGTCTGTCCGCGCGATGTCCTCGATCTGGTCGAGCGCGAGCTGGATGATGACAGCGACGATGAAGACGACAACATGATGGTGATGTCGCTGGCCAATCCATCCGACTGCATTGGTTGCGGCTCCTGTGGGCGGGTTTGCCCGAAGGATTGCTACACCTACGCACCTGCCTGACAATGCCGAAGCCGCCTGATTCCGCGCACGGCGAGGCCGTCTGTGCCGCCTTGCGCGGCCAGGTCGAAAAGCTTGGCCTGTCGATCGGCAACGAGCCGCTGTGGTCCGATGCCGTCTTCGAAGAAACGACCGATCCGTTTTCGCAGGAGGTCAGCGTGCTGGCTTACTGGCGCGGCAAGGCGCGGTTTGGCAAGGCTACGTTTTTTCCGGATGGACGTATTTTTGCCGAGTATCAGGTCTTGCTGCCGCATCCGGAGAAGGCCGACAGTTATGTCGATTCCGTGCAAATTTGGGGTCGACCGCCGCAGTTGCGCGGCGAAGCGGTCATTGCCGAATATTTGAAGTAGATGACGACCGTGCTGCCCCGGCTGATTCTGATTCACAAGCAGTCGACCAGCGGTCGTGTGCGCTTCCTGTGCCTGCGCTCGGGCGTCGTCGCCTTTGCGCCCCTGCCGCCATTGTCAGCGCTGCATGACGAAGATTATTCGCCAAAAATCCAGTTTCATCCGACCGCCGCCGTGCGCGAGGCTGAGGCCCATTTGGGGCTGCCCGAAGGTGCCATCGAGCCGGTGGCGGATTTTCAGGCCTGGGTCGATACGCCCTCTGGCGACGTGCCGGTATTGCTCGCAGCATTTGCCGGCATCGATCCGCCCTTTGATGCAGCAGAGAGGACTTCGAGCCGTTTCATCGCCATTACCGAGTCACGCCAGTTGAGTGATGTCGAGCGCAATCTGTTGCGGCGGGCTTACGAACACGTTCTGGGTTGATTGTCGCAAAAACGACAATGCGCCGCGGCGCAACAATCCAATAAATTCAATTGCTTAAGTCGATTATCCGGCATGGCACAGGGCTTGCAATGATGCTCTCATCTACTCTGGGAGAATCGCCATGATCAATCTGACCCCCGCTGCCATCAAAGCTGTTCAACGCTTTATTCGTGGTTCCGAAACGCCCGTGATCGGGCTGCGCATGACCATTTCGGGCGGCGGTTGTTCCGGCCTGCAATACGGTATGAAACTGGAAGCCGAGAAGGCAGACGATGACTGGGAGCTGGACGTCGAGGGTGTCAAGCTGCTGGTCGATCCGATGACCTTCCCGATGATCGACAACGTCACGGTCGATTTCGTCGACACCCTGACCCACACCGGTTTCAAATTCGACAATCCTAACGCCAGCGCCCAGTGTTCCTGCGGCTCTTCGTTCTCGGTCTAAGGAGCTAAGGACATGTGGGAATATTCTGACAAGGTTCGCGAGCACTTCTTCAACCCGCGCAATTCCGGCCCGCTTGAAGAAGCGAACGGTATCGGCGACGTCGGTTCCATTCAGTGCGGCGATGCGTTGCGCCTGATGCTCAAGGTCGAGCCGGAAACCGAGATCATCCTTGACGCACATTTCCAGACCTTTGGCTGCGGTTCGGCCATCGCTTCGTCGTCGGCTTTGACCGAGATGGTCAAAGGCATGACGCTCGATCAGGCGCTTGAAGTGTCGAACCAGAACATCGCCGATTACCTCGATGGCCTGCCGCCGGAAAAAATGCACTGCTCGGTCATGGGCCGTGAAGCGCTGCAGGCGGCCATCGCCAACTACCGTGGCGAGGAGTGGTCCGATGATCATGAAGAGGGTGCGCTGATTTGCAAGTGCTTCGCCATCGATGCCGTGATGATCGAGGATGTGGTCAAGGCCAACGATCTGCACACGGTCGAAGAAGTGACCTTCTACACCAAGGCCGGCGGTGGTTGCGCCGCTTGTCACGAAGGCATCGAGGAGATTCTGGCCAAGGTCAAGGCGGAACAGTCCGGCCCCGGTGAAGTCTCGCCGCCGCCCGCTTGCCCGGCCACGCCGGAAGCGCCGAAGCCGCCTTCAGTCAAGCTGACCCTGGTCCAGAAGATCAAGAAGATCGAAGAAGTGCTGGAGTCAGTCCGTCCGATGCTGCAGCGCGACCATGGCGATGTCGAACTGGCCGATGTGCAGGGCAAGAAGATTTATGTGCATCTGAAGGGCGCCTGTTCCGGCTGCATGATGGAAGCGGCGACGCTCGGCGGTATCCAGCAGAAGATGATCGAAACGCTGGGCGAACTGGTCCAGGTGCTCCCGTCGTCGCACATGCCGGTCGAGGCCTGATCGTCACCCCGAACGGCGACTTCCACGGTCAACCGGAAAAAGTCGCCGAATTCGAAAATCTCCCAACCTCAACAGAGACCCAAAAAGGACAGCGCCATGGAACCGATCTATCTGGACAACAATGCCACCACGCGCTGCGATCCCGCCGTGGTGCAAGCCATGCTCCCTTTCTTCACCGAGCATTTCGGCAACGCCTCGTCGATTCACGCTTTCGGTAGCGAAGTCGGCAAGGCCCTGAAAAAGGCTCGCAGCCAGGTGCAGGCGCTGCTCGGCGCCGAGCATGACTCGGAGATTATCTTCACCTCCTGTGGCACCGAGTCCGACTCGACCGCCATCCTCTCGGCGCTCAAGGCGCAGCCGGATCGCAACACGGTGATCACCACCAACGTCGAGCATCCGGCCATCCTGACCCTGTGCGACTGGCTGGAGAAGGAAGGCTACATCGTCCACAAGCTGAAAGTGGACAAGAAGGGCCGGATCGACATGGACGAGTACAAGTCCCTGTTGAACGACCGCGTCGCTGTCGTTTCCGCCATGTGGGCGAACAACGAGACGGGGACCATTTTCCCGGTGGTCGAGATGGCCGAACTGGCCTCGGCCAAGGGCATCATGTTTCATACCGATGCCGTCCAGGCCGTCGGCAAGATTCCCATCGACCTGAAGAATACCAAGATCGACATGCTGTCGTTGTCCGGCCACAAGCTGCATGCCCCGAAGGGCATCGGTGTGCTCTACCTGCGCCGTGGCTGCCGCTTCCGCCCGCTGCTCCGTGGTGGGCACCAAGAACGGGGTCGCCGCGCCGGTACCGAGAACTCGGCGTCCATTGTCGGCTTGGGGATGGCCTGCGAACTGGCGATGAACAACATGGCGTTGGAAAATACAGAAGTCCGCCGCCTGCGCGACAAGCTGGAAAACGGTCTGCTCAGCCAGATCACCCACTGTTTCCCGACCGGTGATGTCGCCAACCGCCTGCCAAATACCAGCAACATTGCCTTCGAATACATCGAAGGTGAGGCCATTCTGTTGCTGATGAACAAGATGGGCATCGCTGGCAGTTCGGGCTCGGCCTGTACTTCTGGCTCGCTGGAACCGTCACATGTCATGCGGGCGATGGGCATTCCCTACACCGCCGCGCACGGCACGATCCGCTTCTCGCTATCGGTCTATAACACCGAAGACGAAATCGACCGGGTCATCGCTGCCGTGCCGCCCATTGTGGCCCAACTGCGCAAACTTTCGCCGTACTGGACCGACAAGGGCCCGGCGGCCAATCCCGAAGCCGCCTTCGCCCCAACCTACGCCTGACGGCAAGTCGCCCGTCGGCGCAGGCCTGGCGATTGCAAACAGTCTCTCTCAGCAGCAACCTCGGTTTGCCCCGGAAGTAATTCCGGGGCTTTTTTTCGGATGTCGTGTCCTCGCAAAAATTTGAAATTTGGCCGATTTTTCCGGTTGACCGCGAAAACGGGATTCTCGTGGATGCCTGTCGTCAAACCGTTTTTGGTACTGAGGATAGTTCCGTCATTCAATCCGGCGGCCAACTTTCCTACGCAGTTTGACTTGATTAATTGAGGGGCGGGCGAAGCCAAATTCACGAGAAATTGTGTCGGGAAACTTTACGATCCTTATTATGCATTATGCAAAAAACAATATAGTGCCATGGTTTTAAACAATAAATTACATATGGCACGTAATTCGCTTATATGGAGCCTAGCGGCCGTCAGGTTACGCAACTGTCTGTGATCAAACAAATTCAAAGAGGGAATATTTTCATATGAAACGACTTATTTCACTGGCTGTACCATTCATAGCCTCGGGGGTTCTGGCTATGGCTTCCCCGGCGCAAGCAGCCATCGTACTTACTCAGGCGGGGATCGATAGTGGCTTCTCACTGGCAACCATCGTGACTGGTCTGCAGGGTGGCATCGTTCTGGGTAGCGCGGTCAATAGCGACGGCAAAATCGTGGTTGGCGATAGCTTCGGAAATGGCAGAAATTATGTTCTGAATGACGTCAACAATCAAACGATTGGTCAAGCACTGAGCTCGACAAATCCGGTTTATACCTATGCCATCGTTAATTCAGGTGGAACCTTGTACGGTGGCGGCCTGGGTGCTTCGCTCAAAAAGCTCAATAATGACGGTTCAGTCGCCGTAGACCTTGGTATTTACGTTGGTGCCGGGATGTGGGTGAATCCAGTGAATCAGCATATCATTGCGGTCGGCGGTAGCGGTTTGATTGATATCGACGTCAGTGGTGCTGTTCCTTCCGTGCGTCAGATCAATGGCGCATATTCAGACGGAATCACGGTCTCGCCCGATGGCCAATTTGTATATACCAACAGTGCAGCTTACCGTATTGATACGGGCGCGTTGGTTGCCAGTTATTCTGTAAGCGGCGCTGACGGCATGGCAGTGGTCACCAGCTCCAATGCACTGAATGGGAAAGTGATCGTTGGTACCACCAGCGGCAATCTCGTGATGCTTGATCCAAATGCAAACTTCGCGCAATCCTTGATCGCTACCGGCGGTGGTTATATTGACTTTTTCGGTGTGGATCAGACCAATGGCTCATTGATGTTTGGCCAGCCGACGCAGCTTTGGCGGATGAGTTGTGGTGATGGATGCGGTATCGGTGTTGCCCCGCCGCCGACTGGAAACGTTCCTGAGCCAGGTACGGCAATGCTTGTTGCTATCGGTAGCATTGCGTTGTTGCGTTCGCGCCGCCGTAAGGACTAAGGTTCCCTCATTTGTAGAAAAAGCCCTGGCAAGTCCAGGGCTTTTTTTTGCCACTGTAAGGCATGAAAATTCAGATAAGCTTTCTGGTCTTCTATGTGCGGGTTCAGTCTGCGTCTCTCACCATTTAATTCATCCCGAGTGTCTATAAAATTGTCTCGTTCTCCATAAGTTCAAAGCAGGTATCCGCGTGAAAGAGATTTTGTTCGATTGGCCGCAAACGGCGAGCGCGCTGGTTCATCAGGCAAAGACCGGTTGTGATCTGGCGCGATTGATCATGGATGGTGTGGCTGAAGTGGAGTCCTGGCTGATTGCTCACCAGATCTTGCCCATGCTGCGAGAAAAAGGCTTGAAAACGATAGGTTTCAGCATGCTGGTGCGGGGGAGCGACAGGCGGGCAGCCGCATGCATTCCGTTGCCGGACGGGAGTGCGTTCATTTGTAACGTGCTGGGTTCGTGGATGCCGCTCGACCCCGCTGATGCAATCCATGAGATGCAATATATCGGTTCGCGTTACGCTCCGGGACAGCGCTGGCACGGAGGGTTTGAGGCGACCCTGTGCGAACCGGAGGGTCCATCGGCAGCACTGACTCCTGTCGATCTTGCCAGGTTCTGGATGGAAACCACGGGGGCCAAACTGAGCGGCTTCGAAACGGGATTTTTCGATCATATTGAAGCCATTGGTTACGACGTGGCTGACAAGATGTTTACGACGCAGGGGCGTCTGGGGCTTTAGCCGGCAAGATCCCCGTGCCGTGGCAAGCCGTTCGTTGCTGGTTGTGCGACGGGCGCGGGCGATCGACTTCGACTCTGGCCACAAAGGTTGCGGGGGAAATTTGAAAATTGGTCAAATATTCCGGTTGACCGCAACAGTGGCGACCACTCAGATTGCTGCTGGCTTCGATGTTGACAGCCATTTGAGCAGGGTTTCGAAGAGTTCTGTTGGCCTGACCGGTTTGCCGATGTGTTCGTTCATGCCTGCATCCAGGCAATGTTGCCGGTCATCGTTAAAGGCGTTTGCCGTTAATGCAAGGATGGGGAGGTGCTCGTAGCCGGGCAGGGCGCGGATGGCCTTGGTTGCTTCCAGTCCGTTCATGTTGGGCATGCGAAGATCCATCAGAATCAGATCGTAACGGGTCTGGCTGGCCATTGCCACGGCCTCGGCGCCGTCATCGGCGATGTCTACCGACAGTCCAACGGTTTCCAGCAGCTCCCTGGCCACCCCCTGATTGATCGGCTCGTCTTCGGCGAGAAGAATGCGCTTGCCCGCGCAGGCGTTGCGCAGTCGTAGCTCCGTTGGCAAACGCTCCGGGAGCGCCGTCGGGGCGAACGGAGCACTGACCTTGCCTAGTCTTGCGGTGAACCAGAAAGTGCTGCCCGAGCCGTTTCTGCTATCGACCCCGATGGCCCCCCCCATTAACGCAACCAGATTTTTGCTGATCGCCAGACCCAATCCTGTGCCACCGTACTTTCGTGAGGGAGATCCATCGGCTTGTTCAAAGGGGCGGAACAGCCGGGGTTGGTCTGCATCCGAGATGCCGATGCCGGTATCCCGAATCTCGAAGCGAATCATCACATCCGTGGGCGTTTCGTCGAACAGCTGGGCTGAAATGGTGACTGAGCCGCTTGCGGTAAACTTGATGGCATTGTTGGTCAGATTGAGGAGTATTTGACCCAGTCGTAACGGGTCGCCGCTGAGGCGGCTGATCGGATACGAAGGTGCATTGACGGTCAATGTCAGTCCTTTGTCGGCCGCCGTCGGACGGGCCAACGCGATCAGCGTATCGAACACGGCTGATAATTCAAATTCGATCTGATCCAGGTGATAACGCTCGGCTTCGATTTTGGAGATGTCGAGAATGTCGGTAATGATTCTGAGCAGGTGATCCGACGCCTGCTTGACCTTGTTCAGGTAATCAATCTGTTTGCTGTCAGTGGCTCGACGCAGTGCCAGATTGGTCATGCCCATGATGCCATTCATTGGCGTGCGCAACTCGTGGTTCATGTTGGCCAGAAAGGTGGTTTTTGCCCGATTGGCCGCTTCGGCGGCTTCCTTGGCGATGGACAAGGCTGCCGTCCGCTCGTCGACCAGTTGCTCAAGGTGGTGACGGTGATTTTCCAGTTCTGCTTCGATCTGCTTGCGTTCGGTAATGTTGCGCCCCGACCCGACGGTGCCGATCACTTCCCCGTTTTCATTCAGAAACGGTGCCTTGCGCACATCGAGATAGAGGGGCTTTCCATTGATGTTCCCAAACTCTTCAAACGAGGAAGGAACGCCTCGCTCCAGCGTCATGGCGTCGGTGTTCTGGCAAAGCTCGCCAAATGTGTGCCATTGCGGATTCTCCGGATGCCGCAAGCGTTGCCGTACGGCAAAGTAGAGATCTGATTTTCCGATCGGCTCATCGGTATCCTTAGCCATCAGCATTTCGTCGCAAATGGCCTTGTTGGCGAAAATATAACGATGCTCCAAGTCTTTCGCCCAGATCATGTCGGGCACGTTGTCGCACATCAGGCGCAGCATTGACGCCAGCTTTCGCGAATGTTCGCTGGCTGCTGCCAGTTCTGTCGTGCGCTGTGCAATGCGTGCTTCAAGTTCCTTTTCCGATTGCTCCAGTGCGGTCCTGGCCAGTCGTTCGGCGTTCAGCGCTTCTGCCTGCGCCTGTTCTTTTTCCCGACGTAGTTCATGAATGCGGTCAGCCAGCGCAAATGAGAAAAGGAGCATTTCCAGCGCAGAACCGATCAGCATGCCGTAGGTGGTCAGCAGATTGGTGGGTAGCCAGTTGAACGTTCTCAGGGAGAGGAGGACAACGCCAATCAGCAACGCAGACCAGCCGCCAAGGAAGATTCCGGCACCTGGCTGACGGTGCTTGAGGCCGATCAGGCCGCAGGCGACGGCAGTCAGTGAAAATACGGACCCAATGATCGCTGTCGCAATGGCGCCGGGTCGATAGGCAAAGAACAGCGTGGCCAGAGCCAGTACAAAGCAGACTTGGAGGACGCGGATCAGCTGGTCGAACGCCGGCGAGTTCTGTGCTGTGTTGAGGAATTGCCGGGTAAATAGCGCGCCGAAATAGCCGGTCAGACAAAAGCTGCCGGGTAACGCGATATTCCCCCATACCGGGGAGTCAGGCCATAGAAACTGGTTCCCCAGGCCGAACATGGATAGTTGGGCAAGGATCATCCCGAAGGCGCAGCCGACGTAGCTCAGATAAATTCGGTCACGCAGCGAGAAGTAGAGCAGCAGGTTGTACAGGCCCAATGCCAGCAGCATGCCAAAATACAAGGACATGACGCTGTAGGTGATCTGATCGCTGGCATAGAGAGCAGAGGGCGACCAGAGCGTTATTGGCACCGTCAGACTGCCTTCAGACCGGACACGAAGGTAAATGGTCTGTTCGTTGCCGGGTGTCAGATCAACGGGAAATATCAAATTGTGATGCGCAAATGGCCTGGCCGCGAAAGGCTGGTGGTCGCCGGCGACCTGTTCGATGAGAACGCCACCGTGACGCGTAAAATACTTGATTTCGTCCAGTGACGGATAAGCGATAGCCAGGAGCCAGTGGCTGATTGCATTCGCGTCCGGACTTACTTTCAGGCGCAACCAGTAGGTGGACGCCGTGTAGCCAAAGTTGAGATCCGTACTTCCGGAGATCTTCTGAAACTGCCCGGCAATCTCTGGGCGTTCCATATCCTCGAATGTCAGTTGGCCGGCAGTATCTTCAAGGACCTCGACGTGCGATCTGAGAGGCACTTCGCTGGCGTCTGCGGTTAAATGCAGCGCGCTCTGCGCATGGGCCAGGCTCAGAAACGTTGCCAGCAATAAGGCCAGCAGCACGCGAGGGAAGTGCATGAAGTATCCGGAATGTTCTATTTTTCCGCATGATACTACGCTGAAAGTGATAGTTGCTGGTTATCCGTGCGGCATAGGCCATGTTTCTCGCCGTTGCGATCATCCGTTTGGTCGATGCATAGCATTGTGGCCTGACTGCAACGCCAGACCATTCGCCATTGTGAAGCGGCGAATGGACTGGCGCCTGAGGGGCTTGTCAGAATTCGTATTCAACCTGCACGCGGACGGTATGATCCGGTGCGGCGCTTGACGCGGCAAACAACCATGCGGCGTTGTACTTGATGGCCTGGTGATCACCGACCGGCAGTTTGCCAAAAACCGCCGGACCGAGCTTGTGGATGCGCTCGCTTTCAGGCGCCCAATGGTTCCATTCACCCATTTCGCCAAAGCCTTGGAGGCCCACTTCAAATTGGGGTAGCCACCGGTATTTTGCCTGCCACTGATACTGAAGCTCTGTCATGCCTGGCGTCTCAGCCTTGAAGCTGCGCTGGAACAGTAGATTGGCGTTGAGCTGAATCTTGCCAAATTCTGTTTGAAACAGTGGTCCCCATTTAACTTCCCAGCCTTCGGCGTGATCCTTCGGGCGCTCGATTTCAAGCAGGAACCCGACATCGATCGGATATTTTCCGGTCTCGGTCAATTGGAACTTGTTTTCCCATTCGATGGCATCGTAATGGGTGTCTTCGCCATTGGCGCTCTTGTATTTCAGGTAAATCTCGGTGAACCACCACTCGGTTGCGCCATAGCCGAAGCCGATGCTGGCCGCGGATTCATGTGGGTCGCTGCCGTTTCGCGCTGTGCCGAACTTGAAGTCGATTTCCTTTTCGCCGTACTCGACAGTTGGTGTGTAAATGTAGTCCGATGGTCCGGCGTGGGCAAAGATCGGGCTCAGCAAAGCCCCTGCAACCACCATCGTTGCATAAGCGGTTTTCATGAAAATTTCCTTTAGGCAGTAGAGAGGGAAGGGGTGCGCGGGCGAACCAGATACATCCCAGTCAGGATCAGGACCATTGTGGCCATGTAGAAAACCACTTGAATGCCCGAGGGCATGGCTTCGTAGCCGATCAGCGTATGCAGGAAGCGCCCCGGAATCGAGCCGTTGTCGAGCAGCCAGGAGGTGTTCCAGACCGGGTTGCCCAGGCTGGGCAGCAGGTCGGCCTGAACCAAGAAGCGCGCAACCTGGCTGGACATGGCGCAGGCCAGAAGCAGGATGAGTCCGCTGGTTGAGGCAAAGAACAGGCGCGGTGGGATGTTGAGGAAGCCGGCATAGAGGCCGAATCCAGCCAACATGCCGACGGCCAGACCGGTCAGGCCGCCCCCCACGATGCTGGCCACGCTTTCGCTGCCGCCTGCCAGCATGCCATACAGGAATAGGGCGGTTTCAGATCCTTCGCGCAGTATGGCCAGCGCCACGACCAAGGCCAGGGCCGACATCTCCCGTCCCCCGGAGGCGACTTCAGCACCCAACTTTTTTGCATCGCGAGCCAATTGTGCGCCGTGTCGAGCCATCCAGATGTTGTGCCAGGCGAGCATCATGGCGGCCAAGGCGAGAATGCCGGCATTAAAGAGTTCCTGCCCGACGCCTTCGGCCATGTCGGCGATTTGACCCGTCAGCGAGGCGACAATCAGTGATCCGACGATACCGGCTGCAATGCCGGCGATCAGCCACGCATTGCGCGTCGGCAGGTTGCGGGTGGCAGCTGCAATGATTCCGATGATCAATGCTGCCTCAAGCACCTCCCGGAAGACGATGATGGCGGAACCGAGCATGCTTAATTACTCCACGATGACGACGCCACGAGCCGTCTTTTCGTTGAATTCACCAAAAAATGGGTAGCGGCCGGGCTTGAGCGGGCCGATGTAAATATTGACCTTGGTTCCCGGTGCAATCACTTTTTCCCGATTGAGTTCGTGGCTTTCGAATTCTTCAGGCGTTGCATCCTGGTTGTGGACGATCAGTTTTACTTTCTGACCGGATGGAACGCGAATTTCGGCAGGGTCGAATTTGTGGTCGCGAATGACGACCATGACTTCGCTATCAGCGGCGAAGACAGACATTGAGCACAGCGCAAGCACGGCAAAAAGTATTTTCATGACAGCTCCTTTGCTGCGCATGATAATAATTCGCATTTAGATTGTCAACAACACAGGAAGCGCCGTTCACTAAGATGTGATTACGCTGGTGCCGGGTGATGGGTAATGAAATGGAAATGACAAATGTGAATGTTGACGGCGCTTGTCAAGGCGGGATAGGTCGACTAACCTGAGTAATGCCTCTTACGTACCCTTGGCATTTGCCTGTTTGTTGTACGGCTGGAAGTCTGGCTTGAAAAAAGTCCCGGCATGAATCTATTCAGATCGGAAATGCATAGTGAGAGAACGGCGTCGCTCCCCCCGTATTTGCCTTCATGGCCATGTCTATCTCAGCATGGGTGGCCATAACCTTGCGCTACCTGCGGCAGATATTTCCGTCTCGGGCGTGGGGGTGTTGATCGATGCGGCGGTTTTCGGGGCCAAACCGAGCGGCGAGGTCGGTGTTTGCCGGATCGAGTCGGCTGATCTGGGTGGCCGGATCGAAGCTTACGTCAGCGTGATGCGGATACGGCGACTGGGGGATAAGCGTCTGGTGGGTCTGCGCTTCGAATCCATTAGTGATGATGAGCTGGAATTGATCCAGGAATACAATCGGAAGCACCGGGACATCCCGGCTGCTTCCTGATCGTCAGCGTGATTTTGCGGTCTCAGGGACGGAAGAAACTTTCCAGATCCTGAAAGACCGCATGTTCGGCGTTATGCCGGCGCAAGGCGATAACATCCTCCAGCTTTTCCACCTGCTTCATCATTTGGGACAGACGCTGGTCTTCATTGACCAGGAGCCAGATGCGACTCTGGCGACCATCGCCCACCGGCAGACAAAGAATGCCTTCGACGTTATAGGAGCGACGCGAAAACAGCCCGACCACGTGCGACATCACGCCGGCGTGGTTATTCACGTCAATTTCCAGCACGGCACGGGACAGCGCGTTTTGTTCATTGCGGTTGATGGCGTTCATCTCAGGCTCCAATCATGTCGCGGTTGGCGGCACCGGTTGGCACCATGGGGTAAACCTTTTCTTCGGCGTCGATACTGGCGTGGATCAGGCAGGGGCCGGGACGGTTAATGGCCTCCATCAGGGTTGCAGATGGATCTGACACGCGGTCGAGATCGACTGCCGAGATGCCAAAGCCTTGGGCAACCTTGATGAAATCCGGCATCGATTTGAATGTCGATGCGAACAGTCGCTCGCCATAGAACAGGGTTTGCTGCTGATGAACGAGGCCCAGCGTTGCGTTATTCATGAGCACGATCTTCAAGTTTACGTTTTCTTCGGCGGCGGTCACGAGTTCCTGGATATTCATCAGGATCGAGCCGTCGCCGGTAAAGCAGACAACGGTCCGTTGCGGCTCGGCCAGGGCTGCACCAATGGCGGCTGGCACGCCGAAGCCCATGGTGCCGAGGCCGCCGGAGGTCAGCCACTGGCGCGGTCGGCGCAGGGGATAAGCCTGGGCAACCCACATCTGATGCTGGCCGACGTCGGTGGCGATGATGGCATCGTCATCAAGGCAGGCAGCGACACTTCTGATCAGCCCGAAATGGGATCGCGGGTTGGCTGCATCGTGCATGTCGAGCGGGAACTCGGCTTTCAGGGTATTGCTACGGTCAACCCAGATTTTCCGCGAATTTTCAAAAACTGCTGGCAACAGTTGGTCGAGCGCTTCCTGCACATCCGCGGAAATTCCGATGTGCGCGGTCTTGATTTTGTCCAGTTCGGCCGGGTCTATGTCGATGTGAATTATTTTTGCCTGCGGGCAGAAGGCAGCGACTTTGCCCGTGGCGCGGTCGTCAAAGCGGGAGCCAACGGCGATCAGCAGGTCGCACTCCTCGAGCGCGAGATTGGTGTAACGCGCTGCATGCATGCCGAGCATGCCGAGCGCCAGAGGATGATCGACCGGCATGGCGCCCAGCGCCATCAGTGTCATGACGGTGGGCAGACCCGCCTTTTCGGCAAGTGCGATGGCTGAGGTGGCCGCACCGGAATGCACCACGCCGCCGCCAAGGTAGAGGATGGGCCGTTCGGACGCGTTGATTAATGCAGCAGCCTGAGCGATGAGGTTCTGGTCCGCCTTGGGGGCCGGTCGGGTACGACCGGGCTCAGGCAACGCGCTGATTTCAATGGCTTGACTTTGCACATCCTTGGGAATGTCGATCAGCACCGGACCGGGACGACCCGAGGCGGCGATCTCGAAAGCGCGTGGAATGACGTCCAGAAGTTCATCTGCCGATGAGACCAGGAAATTGTGTTTGGTGATGGGGATACTCAGGCCATAGGTGTCAACTTCCTGAAAGGCGTCCGTGCCGATCATGGCCTTGGGGACTTGACCCGTGATGGCGACCAGTGGAATCGAGTCGAGCTTGGCATCGGCAATGGCGGTCAGCAGATTGGTGGCGCCGGGACCCGAGGAAGCCATGCAGACGGCAACCTCGCCGGTGGCGCGCGCCATGCCCTGGGCAATGAAGCCTGCACCCTGTTCGTGGCGGGCGAGAACATGGCGGATCGTGGTCGATTGACCCAGCGCATCGTAAATCGGCAGGATGGCGCCGCCCGGGTAGCCGGTGACGATTCGGATGCCCTGACGTTCAAGGAGTCGAACGGTGATCTGGGCGCCGGTGAGTGTTTCTGTCATGGAGATTTCCTTTGGGTGGGTGGCTCAACCAGCGGGTGCCAAAAAAAACCCCGCCGGTTTGCGCCGGCGGGGTTTGGGGTTCTGTGCTGCTTCTGCTTACCCGATCCGCGACGGCGCGTGTTTGACGACGCCTACTACGACCACGCGTACGACGACCGGTTCAACTGCAAGCGCAGAGAATTGGCAGGCGGTACGGTTTGCGTTCATGCGGATTCTGGTCGTGGATTTCAGAAGAGGTCAAACTATCGCTTAGTCCGACTGGAAAATCAAGTGCGTGGATGACCAGGTGATTCGAATGTAATTTTGCGTGTGTCCGACAGGCAATCCGGCGTGAATTGTTGGATACTTCGTCGCTATTGAGGATGAAACCGGAGTGCGCATGGCTATCTACAATTTGGGAATGTTGCATGACTGAGTCTCCCGATAGCGTGGACGCCGGCATGGTTCGGCTGTTTCATGCCAGTCTGGTCTGGCCCTTGCAACTTGAGCCATTGACGGTGAGTGGCACCGAGGGCAGGCACTGGGAGGTTTTCGAGTCCTGCCCGGCGCCCCATCCCTGGCGCCGAATTGATGACGAGTTCATGGAGGACTCTACGCAGTTCGAAGAGCGCCATTACCGGGAATTCGTCTCGTTTCTGCCTTATGTCCAGCGCTTCCTGTACGGGGAAGGGCGATCGCGCAGTTCGCGGCCGGATGATCCACCCGGTAATTCGCCGATGCATGTTTTTCGACGCAAGGATATCGTCAGCTTGCGACTGGTGCTGCGCAAGGGACAGGCGCCGATCACGCTGAAGATTGTTCATCTCGATCTGTATTTTTTTCACGACCTGGATGTGGTCCTGCTCAATCTTGAAGTGCGTGCCAATGAACTGCCACTCGACGCGGCGCGTGACCTGCTCTTTCGTTTTGGTCGCGCCTATCCCTCTGGCTGGGAGGAGGGTGGAGAGGGCTTGCACAACGTTTATCTGGCTGAGTGGATCGGGGTTGATGGTCAGGTGATTGCCCGCTCTGATGCGGAAAAGCGCGAGAAATATCTGAGTTACGTCTGCCAGCACCGGAGCCCCTGCATTTCCGAGCATTGGGCCAGTCTGTTGCGCCCCATGGTGCTGGCGCATTCCGACGAAGTCGGGACGCTGCGTTACCGCCTGATCGAGTATCAGCGTATGCCGGTGATGGCCTATCTCGCCATCGACGAGCCTCGCAAGCTGACTCGTGAGGATTGGGTGCGCATTGGTTTTGCGACCACCTTGCATCCGAACGAGACGTTGCCGATCAACGAACCGGGCGTCATTGAATTTGAGCATCGCTTCTGCCAGGACCGTTTCTGGACCGACAGTGAGGCTGGTCCGAATACGCGTTTCATGTGTACCGGCAATGCGTTTACGGTCGTTGGCGATGCGGCATTTCCGTTTTTTGTGGATAGCGAGCGTGGGGTACTGGCCCAGTTCCGGCACCAGTATTTCATTGTGTTTCTGATTGCCCACCTGCATCGGGCGTCGTTACTGGCATTTTCTGAAGTCCTCGTCGACGCGGTCAATGACCTCGATATTCGCGACGATGTGTCGGTTCGCCGGTTCAAGCGCCGTATCCGGGCCAATTTTGAAACCTTCCTGCGTTTTACGCACCGCTACTGGTTCCACGAGCTTTCCGAACGGCCGCATGTGCAGACCATGTACCGCCTGTGCTCGAATCATCTGCACAACGACGCCATGTACGATGATGTGCGCGACGAAATCCGCGAGATGAGTCACTACCTGGACAGCGATTCACAGCGTCGGCAGTCCAATACGGTCGTCCGGCTGACAGTGATTACCATTCTGGGGCTGATCGCGACGGTGACGACCGGGTATTTCGGCATGAACATCATTTCGTTTGGCGAGGGGTCGGTGTTGGAACGCGGGCTGCATGGGCTGGTCGCAACGACGGTGTTCATCGTGCTGGTCCTCTTCGCAGTCGCCAAATCGAAACGCCTGTCGGATTTCCTGGAAGCCTTGTCGGATGAAAAACTGACGCTGGTCGGCAAGTTCCGTGCGCTGTGGGGCGTGGTGGGCAAGACGGAACGCTGATAGCGCCGAAACGAAATTTCGATTTAGGCGTTTTTTCCGGTTGACCGCAGCGATCCGCTGGTACCCGCTGCTATGGCCGCAGCAGTCCGATTTCCCGGGAGGTTGCCGGGCCAATGAGTGTATCGGCAAGACTGTCCGGCATCTCGGCCGTGTGTTCGTCAATCGGCGTACGCCCACCCATGATTTCCGCCATTTCCTGCGGTAGGCGCGGAGTGCGTTGTGGGTCGGCGTAACCATCGGGGTAGATCGGTTGCAGGGTGGCGGGATCGTATTTGTCGGTGGCGCCGAAGGTGTGCAGCAGTTCGTGGGCGATCACGACATTGTTCTGTCGACGCTGCTGGCGGCTGGCATAGACGTGGATGAGGCCGATTTGCCCTTTCGAAAGCCCCGTCGAGTGGGGTACCGCACCATTAAGTGCCGGATCGTGAAACAGCACGAATAGCCGAATATGAGGCTTTGGCCCGCTAATCTGGTCATGCTGGGACGCCCACCAGCGCAATTTGAGGCTCCACACGATGGCGTCCAGCGCGCTTGCCGGCCGTGGTGGCAACGGTGGGACGTCGGATAGTGGCGGCGCGATATTGAGGACAACCGGTTGCAGCACGGTATGGCCGGCTCGATCCGTCTGCAATTGCATCCATTCGGCGATCTCGGCAAAACTGTCGTCGTTCAGGCTGTGAATATAGCTGGCGGTTGCCGGAGAGTTATCGGCCGCAATTGGGTAGATCGCGACATGGACGCTGTGCTCCCATGAAGTCAGCCGTGCGTTGCTTCGCCAGGCACCAAGGCCTACGGTGGCAAGGACGATCAGCAGGATGGCAACGCGTAATGTGCGGAACATGCGCTAGGTTGGGCGGCCTATCGAACCCATGGACGCGGCCCGGCCAGATCCGGCTGGCTGATCACTGCCGGGTCGTCGCAGCGACTAGTTCGAGCGAACGAAGGACGGTGGCGAAGAGGTTTTGCGGTTCGATCGGCTTGGCGACGAAGTCGTTCATGCCCGCTTCAAGGCAACGCATCCGGTCTTCTTCAAAGGCATTGGCAGTCATGGCAATGATCGCCACTTGCCGGCCGCCTTGCATTGTACGAATCAAGCGGGTCGCCTGTAGGCCATCCATGTTCGGCATTTGCATGTCCATCAGAATGACATCAAACCGTTGATTTTTCAGCAATTCGACCGCCTGGCAGCCATCGTCGGCCAGGCTCACGATTTGTCCGGCATCCTCCAGCATGGAGGCGGCAATTTCCCGATTGATCGGCTCGTCATCAACGACCAGCAGCCGGTGCCCGGGAAAGCGTTTGAGCAATATTTGTTCAGGACTTTCGAGCGGGCGAGGCGTGACGACTGATGTGGCGTCGAGTGCTTTTTTCAGTCTTACGGTCAACCAGAAAAGACTGCCTTTTCCCACTTCGCTGCTGGCGCCGACCGAACCACCCATGAGTTCCGCCAGCCGCTTGGTAATCGCCAGTCCCAATCCGGAGCCCCCATATTTTCGGGTGATCGTATTGTCGGCCTGCTCAAATGCAGAGAAGAGTTTGGACAGCACGCTGCCGTCGATGCCAATGCCGGTATCCTCGACTTCGAAGCGGAGCAGCGCATCTTCAGCATTGTCTTCGAGCAGGCGAACGCGGAGCGTGACTTGGCCGGACTCGGTGAATTTGATGGCATTGGCCGCGTAATTGAGTACCGCTTGCTGCAGGGCTGTGGCATCACCCAACAGGTTGCGGGGCGTGGCATCCGCTTCGGTAATCAGGCGCAGATGCTGATGCTGGGCGCGCCCTTGCAGCATCGACGTGACGTTGGCGAGGATGCTGTCGACCTGAATTTTCGATTGGGTTAGGGTGACTTTTCCGGCTTCGATTTTTGAAAGTTCAAGCACCGTGTTGATGATATTCAACAGGTGGGCGCCGGCCGCTTCCAGTTTGTCGATCTGTTCGGCCTGTCGTGGGGTCAAGCCGCCGCGGCGGATCAGATGGGCCATGCCGTTAATGGCGTTGAGTGGCGTCCGAATCTCGTGGCTCATGTTGGCGAGGAATGCGCTCTTTGCCACGCTGGCAGATTCAGCAGATTCCTTGGCTTTGACCAGTTCGGCGGTGCGTTTTTCGACCAGCTTTTCAAGTTGCTTGTGGTGCCCGATCAATTCATCCTGAGCTATTTTGCGGGATGTGATGTCTCGGGTAATCGACAACACGCAGGTGACGCCATCCAGCTCCATTCGAGAAACCGAGAACATGCCCCAGAATATGTCGCCATTTTTTTTGCGGAAGCGGGCTTCGAGGAGCAACTTGTCCTCACCATTACGAATCCGCTCGGCAAAGAGCTGGCGATCTTTTGGGTCGAACCAAATGTTGAGTTCCAATGCACTCTTCCCGATCAGTTCGTCGCGCCTGTAACCCGTCTTTTCGATGAATGCATCGTTGATATCCATGTAAACGCCGTCTTTCAAGCGCGTGATGGCGATTGCATCCAGCGTTGTCTGAAACACGATCTGGTAGCGTGTTTCGCTGGCGTTGATGGCCAGTCTTGAATTGATAATTTCGGTAATGTCGCGGAAGTACCAGACTCGGCCCAGATATTCGCCACGGTTGCTGCGGAGCGGCGATGAGTGACGTTTTAGGGTACGGCCATCCTTCAGCTGAATTTCGCAGACATCTTCCAGATCGGGATTGGCATACAGTTCTTCGACGCGTCTGGCGAAGGATTCTGGATCCTTAACCAGCGATATCGCGTTAGCAAGATTGTTCCGATCGGGCTTGAGCAGCAAATCGTCCAGCGAGTACGTCGGCTTCGCCATCCCCCAAACCACGAAAAACTGCTCGTTAATGGAGACAATCTCATCGTCTTGATTAATGACCAGAATACCGTCTGGCGACTCGTCAACGATCACTCGTTGCAAAGAGGCATGAAAGGCGTTACTCAGCTTGCCGGGGTCCATGATTTTGCGCGTTCTGCTGAAATTATGATTGTACGTACATTGTAGCCAACGGCGTGGTCGGGCGCTCCCTGATTAATCAATGAGCCAGCGCAAAAAAGCCCGGCATTTGCCGGGCTTTTTGTAGGTGATTTCTACTATGCGGTAACCGCAATCTTGCCGATCTTGATCTGCCATTCTTTCGGGCCGGTGTTGTGAACACTGATGCCAGAAGAGTCCACAGCAACGGTTACCGGCATGTTCTCGACATCGAATTCGTAGATTGCTTCCATGCCGAGATCTGCAAAGCCAACAACCTTGGCCGACTTGATCGCTTTGGCGACCAGGTAGGCGGCGCCGCCGACAGCCATCAGGTAAGCCGACTTATTGTCCTTGATGGCTTCGATGGCAACCGGGCCTCGTTCGGACTTGCCGATCATCGAGATCAAGCCGGTCTTTTCCAGCATCATCCGGGTGAATTTGTCCATGCGGGTGCCGGTGGTCGGGCCGGCTGGTCCAACGACTTCGTCACGTACCGGGTCAACCGGACCCACGTAATAAATGACGCGGTTGGTGAAGTCGACCGGGAGCTTTTCACCCTTGGCCAGCATGTCGGCAATGCGCTTGTGAGCAGCGTCACGGCCCGTCAGCATCTTGCCGTTCAGAAGCAGCTTCTGGCCAATCTTCCAGGAGGCGACCTCGTCCTTGGTCAGGGTGTTGAGGTCGACGCGGGTGGCTGCCTTGAGGTCTGGCGTCCAGGTGACCGCAGGCCAGTCTTCCAGCTTTGGCACTTCGAGCTTGGCCGGCCCGGAGCCGTCGAGATGGAAATGGCAATGGCGGGTTGCGGCACAGTTGGGAACCAGTGCAACCGGCAGGTTGGCAGCGTGGCAAGGGTAATCCAGAACCTTGACGTCGAGCACCGTGGTCAGGCCGCCCAAGCCTTGGGCGCCAACACCCAGCGCATTGATTTTTTCCATCAGTTCGAGGCGGAGTTCTTCAGGGCGGGTCAGTTTGGCGCCGGTCGCGGCCTTGGCCTTCAATTCATGAATGTCGACCGGCGCCATGATTGATTCCTTGGCCAACAGCATGGCCTTTTCAGGCGTGCCGCCGATGCCGATGCCGATAATGCCGGGCGGGCACCAGCCGGCGCCCATTTCCGGAATTTTGTGCAGCACCCAGTCGACCAGATCGTCGGACGGATTGAGCATGGCGAACTTGGACTTGGCTTCCGAGCCGCCGCCCTTGGCCGCGCAGATTACTTCAACATGGTGGCCGGGGACGATTTCAAAGTGCACAACAGCCGGGGTGTTGTCCTTGGTGTTCTTGCGCGCACCGGCCGGGTCGGCCAGTACCGAGGCGCGCAGCGGATTGTCCGGGTTGCCGTAGGCGCGACGGACGCCTTCGTCGATCATCTGCTGGATGCTCATGGTGGCATCCGGCCAGGTGACCTGCATGCCGACCTTGATGAAGACCATGCCGATGCCGGTATCCTGGCAGATCGGGCGGTGGCCTTCGGCGGACATCCGCGAGTTGGTCAGAATCTGGGCGATGGCATCCTTGGCGGCGGGAGATTCTTCGCGGTCATAGGCTTCACCCAGCGCCTTGATGTAATCCAGCGGGTGGTAGTAGCTGATGTACTGGAAGGCATCGGCAACGGACTGGATCAGGTCTTCTTGTTTGATGGCGGTCATGCGCAACTCCGGGCTAGTGGTTTTTTTGATGTTGCAATGCAAGGGTCTGGGTCATGGTCTTGTCGACAAGCGCCATGGCCAGGGCGGAAAAAAGGAAGACGACGTGAATGATCACCTGCCACATGAGCGTGTGCTCGGGCAAATTGGCGGCATTGATGAAACTCTTCAGCAGGTGAATCGACGAAATGCCAATAATGGCTGTCGAAAGCTTGATCTTGAGGACGCCAGCATTGACGTGGGATAACCACTCCGGCGTATCAGGATGGTCATCGAGGTCAAGTCGGGAAACAAACGTTTCGTAGCCGCCGACGATGACCATGATCAATAGATTTGCAATCATGACGACGTCAATCAGGCCGAGTACGGCGAGCATGACGTCGGTTTCAGTAATATGTGCAGTGTCAAATGCGTTGTGGACCAGATGGCTCAATTCGACCATGAACAACCAGCAATAGACGACCTGCGCAACGATCAGGCCCAGGTAGAGAGGGGCCTGAATCCAGCGGCTGGCAAAGATTAGGGACTCAAGAGATTTGATCGGAGAACTCATCGTGGGATTCGAAAAAAGGAGAGCAGGAAGTTTATCACGCGACTGGCGAGCTTCCGGAAGCCTGTCAATTGCTGCGGCGCAGCGTGATTTCGTAAGCCGTTTGTAAGAATATCGAAGTCTAATGCCGCATCAACGCTGGCGGGGGAGGGTAGTGTTCTCCAGCTTGCGCGGCTTTACACAGTCTCGGGTCAATTCCGGGATCTACATCGGTTGTTTCAACGTAAATTGCGAAGTACCGCAGAGGAGAAGAATATGTCGAATGAGTCCGTGCAGCTAATTTATCCGTCTGATGAAATGGTCAAGAACGCGGCGGTTTCGGGGATGGACGCCTACAGGGCGCTGTGCGCGGAAGCGGATGCAGATTATCCGGAATTCTGGGCCAAGCGTGCCCGTGAAATGATTACCTGGAAGCAACCGTTTACCCAGGCGCTGGATGAGTCCAACGCCCCGTTCTTCAAATGGTTTGCCGATGGCAAGCTGAACGTTTCTTACAACTGCCTTGATCGCAATGTTGAGGCTGGTTTGGGTGACAAGGTCGCCATCATCTTCGAAGCCGACAATGGCGAGGTCACCAAGGTCACCTACAAGGAGATGCTGTCCAAGGTCTCCAAGTTTGCCAACGCACTGCGTGGCATGGGTGTCAAGAAGGGTGATCGCGTTGTTATCTACATGCCGATGACCATTGAAGGTATCTGCGCAATGCAGGCTTGTGCCCGTATCGGCGCGATTCACTCCATCGTTTTCGGCGGCTTCTCTGCCCAGTCGCTGCGTGACCGCATGCACGACGCCGGCGCCGTCGCGCTCATTACCTCTGATGGTCAGTACCGTGGTGGCAAGGCCATTCCGCTTAAGCCAATCGCTGACGAAGCGTTTGCCATGGGTGGCTGCGAGTCAGTCAAGAATGTCATCGTTTTCAAGCGTACCGGCGGCGATGTCAATATGCTGGCAGGTCGCGACACCTGGTTGCACGATGCGGTTGCCAACCAGTCTGACGTCTGCGAACCGGAATGGGTTGAGGCCGAGCATCCGCTGTTCCTGCTCTATACATCTGGCTCTACCGGCAAGCCGAAGGGTGTTCAGCACTCTACGGGTGGTTACCTTCTTCACGCCATCATGACCATGAAGTGGACCTTCGACATCAAGCCGACGGACGTCTTCTGGTGTACGGCCGACATCGGCTGGGTGACTGGTCATACCTATATCACCTACGGCCCGCTGGCTTGTGGTGCAACCGAAGTCGTCTTCGAAGGCGTTCCGACCTATCCGGATGCCGGCCGTTTCTGGAAAATGATCCAGGATCACAAGGTATCCGTCTTCTACACGGCGCCGACCGCCATTCGCTCCCTGATCAAGTCATCCGACACCAATCCGGCTGTCCATCCGAAGGCTTATGACCTGTCTTCGCTGCGCATTCTGGGTTCTGTCGGTGAACCGATCAATCCGGCTGCCTGGACGTGGTACTACGAAAACGTTGGCGGTGGTCGCTGCCCAATCGTTGATACCTTCTGGCAGACTGAAACCGGCGGTCACATGATTACCCCGATGCCGGGTGCCACGCCGCTGGTGCCGGGTTCCTGCACCCTGCCGTTCCCGGGTATCCAGTTCGCGGTGGTCGATGAAACTGGCGCCGACCTGCCGTGGGGTCAAGGTGGTATCCTGGTCTGCAAGAAGCCGTGGCCGTCCATGATTCGCACGATTTGGCAGGACGATGATCGTTTCGTCAAGTCGTACTATCCGGCTGACTTCCAGGGTAAGTATTACCTGGCTGGCGACGGTGCGATTCGCGACAAGGACACCGGCTACTTCACCATCACCGGTCGTATTGACGATGTGCTGAACGTTTCTGGTCACCGCATGGGCACGATGGAAATCGAATCCGCGCTGGTTGCCAACCCGCTGGTTGCCGAGGCTGCCGTTGTCGGTCGTCCGGATGACCTGACCGGTGAAGCCATTGTCGCCTTCGTCGTGCTGAAAGGCTCGCGCCCGACAGGTGATGATGCCAAACGCATCATCAAGGAACTGTCTGACTGGGTGGGCAAGGAAATCGGTCCGATTGCCAAGCCGAAGGACATCCGTTTCGGTGACAACCTGCCGAAGACACGCTCGGGCAAGATCATGCGTCGTTTGCTGCGTGGTCTGGCCAAGGGCGAGGAGCTGACGCAAGACACCTCGACGCTGGAAAATCCGGCCATCCTGGAACAGCTCAAGGGCTAATTCAGGCGCTGTGAACAGAGGCGGCGAGCTTGCCTGCTGCCTCTGACGAATAACAGGCAGGGAGGAGACAATGGTCGCCCATAAGGTGGCCTTCCGTGTAGTCGCAACAGACTATATGCCAACAACGGCTGGCACGCTTGGCGTGCCAGCCGTTTTATTTTTCAGGATGGCGTTGTGAAAAGAGCAAATCCGACCCGTCAGCGATTGGCTTCACTTTCTCTGCTCGGCGCACCTTTGCTGACGTATCCCTTGCTTAGCTTGCCTGGTGGCGAGATCGGCGGTATTCCTGCGACCTATCTGTATTTGTTCGGCGTCTGGGCCGGATTGATCGCTTTGGCGGCCTGGGTGGCCGAGCGAGGCAAGTAGGTGCTTTCCGGCTGGTTCATTGCATTTTTGGCGGCTGCCTATCTTGGCCTGCTGTTTGCGGTCGCACGTTTTGGCGATGCGCGTGCCGATGCGGGTAAATCAATCATCACCGCCAATGTTTACGCCTTGTCGCTGGCGATTTACTGCACCTCGTGGACATTCTATGGCAGCGTCGGTCGGGCGACATCTGGCGGATTCTCTTTTCTGACCATTTATATTGGTCCAACGTTAATGATGCTTTGCGTTGGCGTTATCATCAAGATGATCCGCATCAGCAAGGCGCAACGCATTACGTCGATTGCCGACTTCATCGCCTCGCGCTATGGCAAAAGCCAGTTGTTGGCTGGCATGGTAACGGTCATCGCGGTGATTGGAGTTGTGCCCTACATCGCCTTGCAGCTGAAGGCCATGGCAGCCAGCGTCGATGTCTTGCTTGATCATACCGGCAGCAATGGGGAGGTGCTGGGGCTGGATTCGACGTTTCTGATAGCGATCGTGCTGGCACTCTTTTCCATCTTGTTTGGAACGCGCCATCTTGATGCAACCGAGCGGCATGAGGGCATGGTGGCGGCGGTTGCCTTTGAGTCAGTGGTTAAACTGTGCGCATTCGTCGCGGTCGGATTGTTTGTCACCTATGGCATGTTTGGCGGATTGGGCGATCTGTTCCAGAAAGCGAGTGCCAGTGCTGATCTCAGTCGCTTGCTTCAACTGGATTCCGGACGGGCCGGTACATGGACATCACTGATTGTGCTGTCCGGGCTGGCAATTATTTTTCTTCCTCGCCAGTTCCAGATCATTGTGGTCGAGAATGTTGATGAGTCACACCTCAAGCGTGCGGTGTGGCTGTTTCCACTTTATCTGCTGGTGATCAACATTTTCGTACTACCACTGGCCCTGGGTGGATTGATCCATTTCGGCGGCGCGAGTGCCGATCCGGATACCTTTGTGCTGACCCTGCCGCTAGCCCGCGGGGCCGAGGCGATGGCGCTTCTTGCGTTTATTGGGGGGCTGTCAGCGGCAACCGGCATGGTGATTGTCGAAACCATAGCGTTGTCGACCATGGTCTGCAACGATCTGGTCATGCCCTGGTTGCTACGGTCAACCTGGTTGCAGACGGAAAACGGAAAAGATCTGTCAGGCCTGCTCATTGGTATCCGGCGAATTGCCATCGCCTCGATTCTTTTGCTTGGTTACATCTATTTTCGTCTTGCCGGGGAAGCCTATGCGCTGGTGGGTATCGGCTTGATCTCATTTTCAGCGGTTGCCCAGTTCGCGCCCGTCATGTTCGGTGGCATGTACTGGAAGCAGGGTACACGCTCCGGTGCGGTGGCTGGTTTGCTGGCCGGATTTGTCGTCTGGGTATATACCTTGTTGCTGCCATCATTTGCCAAGTCGGGATGGATAGACAGTGGCTTTGTAGACCAGGGACTATTGGGGATTGGCTGGTTGAAAGCGCAGGCGCTGTTTGGTTTAACCGGCCTGGACGCCATTTCACATTGCTTGTGGTGGAGCATGCTGGCCAATATTGGTGCGTATGTGGCCGTGTCACTGAATTCCAGGCCTGATGCCGTCGAAGCGAGCCAGGCGGAGCGGTTTGTCGATGTCTTTCGATTTGATTCGCAAAACCCCGAGGCGCGGCTGTGGCGTGGCAAGGCGTCGCCGGATGCCTTGCTGGGATTGCTTGAACGATTTCTTGGCAAGGGGCGGGCAAAACTTCAGTTAGCCGCCTACGCCCGTTCCCGGGGGGCCGAAGATTGGCGGAGTCTGCCGGCAGATGGCCAATTCGTGCAATTTGCCGAGGCAGAACTGGCTGGTGCGATAGGCTCAGCCAGTGCCCGGGTAATGGTCGCTTCCGTGGCGCAGGAAGAGGATATTGGCCTTGAGGAAGTGCTCGATATTCTCGATGAGGCGACTCAGGTACGTGCCTATAGCCACGAACTGGAAGCCAAGCAGCGCGAGCTGGAAGCGGCAACGACCGAACTGCGTGAGGCCAATGACCGCCTGCGCGAACTGGATCGGATGAAGGATGATTTCATCTCTACCGTGACCCACGAGTTACGAACGCCATTGACGTCCATTCGTGCCTTCTCGGAAATGCTGCACGAAGACCCGCGTATTGAACTGAGTGATCGCAAACGGTTTCTCGGCATTATTGTCAGTGAAGCGGAGCGCCTGACCCGCCTGATCAACCAGATTCTGGATTTGGCCAAAATGGAGTCAGGGCGCGCGGAGTGGGTCACCAGCGAAGTGGATCTCGGCGAAGTTGTCCGCGAGGCCATGGAGTCGTTGGGGCAGTTATTTCGCGAGCGCTCGGTTCTTCTCGAAGGCGAACTGCCGAGTGAAGGTCCCGTGGTGCTGGCCGACCGTGACCGCTTGACGCAGGTCATGATCAATTTGCTGTCAAATGCCGTGAAGTTCGTACCGAGTGGCACCGGGCGGGTCCTGGTCAAACTATCCAGCACAGCCGACTTGGTACGCGTCGAAGTGCGCGATAACGGTCCCGGTCTGACGGCCGACGAATGCAATGTCATTTTCGAGAAATTCCGTCAGGGTGGAAACACAATGACCGACAAGCCGCAAGGCACAGGGCTCGGCTTGCCCATCAGTCGTCAGATTGTTGAATATTTTGGTGGTAATCTTTGGGTTGAAAGCGAGCCCGGAGCTGGAGCAAACTTCATTTTCACGGTGCCTTTACCGGCGCCGGAGGAATAACAAAGGGAGACAAACCTCATGAGCAAGAAAATCCTTATCGTTGATGACGAGCCAAACATTGTAATTTCGCTTGAGTTTCTGATGAAGAAAGAAGGCTTTGCCGTGGCCGTCGCGGTAGATGGCGACGATGCGCTGGCCAAGGCGGCCAGCTTTGAGCCGGATTTGATTCTGCTTGATGTCATGATGCCCAAGAAATCCGGTTTTGAGGTCTGCGAGGCGCTCCGCGCCGATCCGTCGCGCGCCGGCTTGCAGATCGTGATGTTGACCGCCAAAGGGCGCGATACCGAGGTGGCCAAGGGCCTTGCCATCGGTGCGGACGCTTACGTCACCAAGCCGTTTTCGACCAAGGATCTGGTGGCCAAGGTTAAATCCATGCTTGGTGTTGCCTGAGTCGGAAACGAAATATCCCGGTAAATATCGGCTGTTCCCGCGGTCAACGGCAAAAAAAGCCAAAAATCAAAATTCTCCGGAATGCTCGCCATGAAGGCTAAACATCGTTTTATCGTCGCGGTCATTGTGCTCGGTCTGCTGATGACCGGTCCGTTCGTCGTGACCTCATTGCTCGTCTGGCTGGATCTGAAAGACACCGAACGTGACATGCTGACTCAGTTGCTGCTGTCGCGACTGCCGGTGGGAACGATCATGACCTTGTTCGGCTTTGCCGTGGGTGTCGGTGTGTTGCACAAGCTGTTCAAGCAATATGTCGAAGGACTTTTGCGCATGTCGGAAACGCTGCGCATGATGCTCGGTGCCAATCGTAATTTCCGGGTCACCGTTGAAGGCCCGCCTGAGGTTCAGCAACTGGCACAGGCTGCCAATGATCTGGCGCAGCAACGCGATGCGCTGATGGACGATGTTGATGCGCAGATCGCGACCGCGAAGGCCTCGGTCGAGGAGGAAAAAAACCGCTTGGCCGCCCTGATGTCCGAGCTGGCCCAAGCCGTTGTGGTCTGCAATCTGGACGGTCGGATCCTGCTCTACAACAATCGGGCGCGACTTCAATTCAAGGCGCTGTCGCAGGGGCCGACTTCGGTGGCAGGAGGGGCGCTGATCGGGCTAGGCCGATCCATTTTTTCGATTCTGGAAAAGAGCCAGGTGGAACATGCCCAGGAGGTTATCTGTCAGCGCATGTCAGCCGGAAAAACGGCTATCTCCAATTTCATCACGACGACGCGTGGTGGCCAGTTGCTGCGTGCCCAGATGGTGCCTGTCCTGGCTGCCACCGGTGAGGCGACAGATGCGGCCATGTCCGGCTACGTGCTCACCGTTGAAAACATCACCCGCAGCATAGAGGAGGAAGAGCGCCGAGATCGGGCGCTGCATTCGCTGACCCAGGGCAGTCGTTCCTCGATTGGCAATATCCGTGCTGCGGTTGCCAATTTGCTCGATTACCCGGATATGGAACCGGAGCTCCGCGAACGCTTTCTGCGCGTGATCGATGACGAGGTTGCCAAGCGCAGTCAGGTCATCGATCAGACCATGAGCCAGTTCTCCGATGCCATCAAGACCCGCTGGCCACTTGAAGATATTCTCGGCATCGACATCATTGCTGCAGCACAGCGCCGTATCGACGAAAAGTTAAAACTCCAGACCAAGACCGAGGCACTGGATGATGCCCTGTGGATCAAGGCCGACAGTTTCTCGCTGGTGTTTGCCCTGGTCAGCCTGGCATCCAAACTGCAGGATCACTACGAACCGCGCGAACTCCGTTTTCGTCTGACATCGGCCGGCCGGTTGGCCTATCTCGACCTGATCTGGGCGGGTCCGGCAATGTCTTCAGAAACCTTCTACACGTGGGAAATGGAGGCCATGCAGATCGGCAGCGAGACCTCGCCACTCAGTTTGCGTGACGTGATCGACCGTCACGGCGGCGAAATCTGGTATCAACGCGAAAAAGCGGCACATCGGGCGTATTTCCGCTTTGTGCTGCCGGTTGCCGTGCCGGAAGTTGAACCGGATCTGGAGGAACGCACTCGTGGCAACGAGCGACCGGAATACTACGACTTCGATCTGTTCAAGTTTGAAGATAAATCCATCGATCTTGATCGCAAGCTTTCCGAACTGACGTATACCGTTTTCGATACGGAAACGACCGGACTTGAGCCCTCCAACGGCGATGAGATCATCCAGGTGGGGGCCGCACGGATCGTCAACAATCGTTTGCTGCGGCAGGAAACCTTTAATCAGATTGTCGACCCCGAACGCCCGCTGAAGCCGGAATCAATACCCATTCATGGTATTACCGAAGACATGGTACGTGGCCAGCCGAATATCGATGTCGTATTGCCGGCTTTCCACGAGTTTTGCGAAGACACCGTGCTGATTGCGCACAATGCCGCGTTTGACATGCGCTTCTTGCAACTCAAGGAAGAACGCACGGGCATACGCTTCACTCAGCCCGTGCTGGATACGCTTCTGCTCTCTGCCGTTGTCCACCCGAATCAGGAGTCGCACAAACTGGACGTTATTCTTGAGCGCCTGGGGATCGCGATCGGGAAACGACACAATGCGCTGGAGGATGCGCTGGCGACCGGCGAAGTCTTCCTGAAACTGGTCAAACTGCTCGAGGATCAGGGTATTGTGACCGTCCGCCAAGCGCTCGAAGCGGCGGAAAAGACCTATTTTGCCCGGATAAAGTATTGAGGCCGGCGTGAACTCCGACTTCACGCTGCCGTGTCGGCAGCAACTCGCCCTCCTGGCCGCGATTGACGCGTTGGCATCGCTCGATATGGCGTCAGCACTGGCTGGCCGCCTGAGAGAGTTCTTGCTGCGCAAGTCAGGTAGCGGCCTTGACGGTATCGTTGCGGCGCAATTTGTATCAGCATTCAATGATCGCCTGACATCAAAAATCATTGAATTGACGGCGCGACGTCATCACTTGCCACCGGTTGAATGGTGCTGGCTTGCGCTGGGCTCGGAAGGCAGAAGTGAGCAGACGTTTGTCACGGATCAGGACAATGGCCTGATATTCAATTCGGCCAGCGTTCAGGAAACGCTGGCCATGCGGGATCTCTTCCTGCCCTTCGCGCAGGAGGTCAATCAGCATCTTGCCGAGTGCGGTTTTGCCTTGTGCAGTGGTCAAATTATGGCCGGTAACCCGGCGTGGTGCCTGTCACTCGATGAGTGGCGGGAAAAGTTCATCAACTGGGTGCGCCGTCCCGATCCGACGGCCTTGCTCAATGCCACCATTTTCTTTGATCTTCAACCCTTGTATGGCCAGCTTGAACTGGGCGAGCGACTCCGTACCTTGCTCTTGTCGCTCACCGCTGAAACACCTGCCTTCCAGCACCTGATGGCAGCAAATGCCTTGCTGGCAGAACCCCAGCTCAATTTCCGTGGTGAACTGGCAGTTGATGGCCATGAGTCCATCGACATGAAAAAATTTGGTAGTCGCATTTTTGTCGACGCGGCGCGAATTTTCGCACTGGCCAGTGGCGTGAGGGCGGTCAATACCGCAGAACGCCTTCGAATGGCTGGCCCCACGGCGGGTATGCAGGCGCAGGAGATCGCTGCGGTCAACGCCGCTTTTTCGCATATTTTGAAATTACGGTTGCGGCAGCAGATTGATGCCGCAGCCAACGGTGAAGTGGCGGGTTACGGCCTGAAACCCGCTGCACTGCATGATCTCGATCGGGCCATATTGCGTGAGGCGCTCAAACAGGCAAAACGTTTGCAGCAGCGTCTCAAGTTAAACTATGCACTCTAAGAATATGAGGTTGTCGTGACTACGCAACAGCAAAAAGATCAAGAAATGGCCGTTGGTCAGGTTGAGATGGCACTGCGTCAGGATGGACGCGCCAGGATGGCTGGCAATACGCAGGCTTTTCTGCGCAACCACGCGCCATTCAACAAAATGCAGCCAGATGCGTTGCAGTATTTTGCCGAGAAGGCGCAGATCGTTTTTTATGCCGCGGGCAGCGAGATCGTTGGGCCGGATTCCGGCAAGGTCAGGTACTTTTACCTGATCGAGTCCGGCAAGGTGCAGGCGCGGCAGGCTGGCGAGGTGACGGTCACTGAATATTCAATTTTGAGCCTGGGGGCAGGGGAAAGCTTCCCGATCGGAGCCGTCACGGCAGGGCGCCCATCGACCAATGATTATCTGGCGGTGGAAGATACCTTTTGCTACCAGTTGCCCGCCGATGACTTTCTCGCGTTGATGAGCAGCAGTCCGGAATTCAACCTGTTTTGCACGCGTTACATCGCGAGCCTGCTCGATCAGTCACGTCGTCAGTTGCAGTTGCAGTTTTCTCAACGGGCTAGCGAACAGCAGACGCTCAATTCGCCGCTGGCCGGCATCGGGTCACGATCACCGATTACGGTCTTGCCTGAAACGCCCTTGCGTGCAGCCTTGGAAACGATGTCCCAGGCAGGTGTCGGTTCGCTAGTGGTTGCTGGTGCGGATGGCAAAGCCGTTGGGGTATTTACCCGAACCGACTTGCTTGATCGCGTCGTGCTGGCCGATTTGCCGCTGACCACGCCGATTGTGCAGGCCATGTCGGCCAAACCATTCATGATCGAAGAGCACGCCACGGCTTATGACGCCATGTTCGCCATGGCTACCCATGGTATTCGCCACGTACTGGTGACTGATGCCGAGGGCAAGCTGACCGGGGTCGTTTCCGAACGTGATCTGTTTTCGCTGCAACGTGTTGGTCTGCGCCAGATTCGTCAGTCCATCGATAGTGCCCAAAACGTCGAAGCGTTGCAGCAGGCCGCCGCTGACGTCCGGCAACTGTCCTTCAACATGCTGGCGCAGGGGGTTGGTGCCGAGCAACTGACGCAGTTCATCTCAGCGTTGAATGATGCGCTGACCCGTCGAGTCATTCAGCTCAATCTGGACAATCATAATTTTGACGGGATTGAATGGGCGTGGCTGGCCTTTGGTTCTGAGGGGCGTGACGAGCAGACCTTCAGTACCGATCAGGATAACGGTATTGTATTTGCACCGCCGGAAGGGGCATCGATAGATGCATTGAAGCAACGTTTTCTGGCTTACGCCCTTGACGTGAACAAGGACCTTGATCGCTGTGGCTTTCCGCTCTGCAAGGGCAATATCATGGCAAGCAATCCGCAATGGTGCCTGACACTCGACGAATGGAAGGACCAGTTTTCAACGTGGATTCGGATACCGCAACCCGATGCCTTGCTTAACGCCACCATATTTTTCGATTTTCGGCCCTTGTTTGGCCAGGCGGAACTGGCGGATGCCATGCGTCGACACCTGCTGGCGCAAACTGCAGTCAATCCCATGTTCCTGCGTGCCATGGCGAAGAATGCCCTCGATGTTGAGCCGCCACTCGGCAAGATCCGCGATTTCCTGACAGATCTTGAGCCTGGTCACCCCGGCAAGATCGATCTAAAAAAATATGGCTCGCGAATCTTTGTCGACGTCGCCCGCATCTACGCGATGGCAAGTGGGGTTCACAATACCAACACGATCCAGCGCTTGCGGATATCGGCGCAGCGCTTGTCCATTCGCAGCGAAGAAATCAATGCCGTGCTTGAGGGAATGAATTTCATTCAATTGCTGCGTTTGCAACATCAATATCTCGAAGGAGAGCCCGGTACGCAAGGGGATAATCTGATCGACCCGGAGACCTTGAACGAACTGGATCGTCGCATTCTGAAGGAGTCCTTCCGCCAGGCCCGAAAAATTCAGACCCGCCTTAAACTCGACTACCAGGTGCAATGACCATGCTCGGTCTAAAGAAATTTCTGTTTCGGGGCGGTGCTCCCACAAGCCTTCCTGACGACGTTCAGGCTTCACTGGAAGCCTGGCGGCGCAGCGCTGCGCCAGCCATGGATGAGCTGCATTTTCACACGCGGTATGTCGTGGTCGACATTGTCAGCAGCGGCACCGATCCTGACAGCGACAAATTGCTCGGTCTTGCTGCGACATCTGTCTGGAAAGGGGCGGTTCAGCCTGATGATACCTTCTATGTCGATTTTTCGACGCTGGATGGCGAAGGCGCTGCGGTCGACCGGCAATTAACCGCGTTTTTGTTATTCGCCGCCAAGGCGCCCCTGGTTACTTATCACATTCCCTACGTGGGAGGTTTCCTGCAACGTGCCTTCAAGGAACGCTTAAACCTTAATTTCCAGCCTCAATGGATAGATCTTGCCTGGTTGTTGCCAGCGATGTTCGAGGATAAGGGGCATACGGTGATGCCGCTGGATCACTGGATTGATGCCTTCCAGCTCGATGCCGGTAGCGGTCGGCGCGACGCCATGGCCAACACACTGTTGTTGTCCCGCATTTTTCAGATGCTGACTGTCCGTGCCGTGAGTAAGGAGATCGACACCGCGAGCCGGCTGATTGAGGAATCACTGGCCAGCAGTTTCCTCCGTCGAAATCACTAGCATCAAAGGGCAGTGGGCTCCCTGACCAAACTGCAGCGCTATTACCTGTATTACACAGGGGGCTTCCTGTCGTTTGTCGGGATGCTTGCCGTGCTGGAGAAAAATGGGATGTCGCCACGCTGGATTGGCTATTCCTTCCTGTTTTTTACCATTTCGATGTATGCCGTCATCGGCATTGTCAGCCGCACTTCAGACGTTTCTGAATACTACGTAGCCGGCCGGCGCGTCCCCGCTTTCTTCAATGGCATGGCGACCGGCGCTGACTGGATGAGTGCCGCATCATTTATCGGTCTGGCGGGCACGCTCTATTTGTCAGGTTTTCAGGGCTTGGCCTATGTGATTGGCTGGACGGGGGGGTTCGTACTCGTTGCCCTGTTGCTGGCGCCTTATCTGCGGCGTTTCGGCCAATACACCGTTCCCGATTTTCTGGGTGCCCGCTATGGCGGGAATGCCATTCGTCTTGTCGCAGTCGGCGCTGCCATTCTGGCCTCCTTTGTCTATGTTGTGGCCCAGATCTATGGGGTAGGGGTGATCACCAGCCGTTTTGTCGGCCTTCAATTCGAGATTGGTGTCTTCGTCGGACTGGCGGGTATCCTGGTTTGCTCCTTCCTGGGGGGGATGCGAGCCGTAACCTGGACGCAAGTTGCACAATACCTGATTCTCATCGTCGCCTACATCACGCCGGTTGCCATTCTGTCCTATAACGTCACCGGAAATCCGGTGCCGCAACTCGTATACGGGCAGGTGTTGCAACAGGTGACCCAGTTGGAAAATCGTCTCTTTCAGACACCGGCGGAATTGGAAGTACGGCAGCTCTACCGTGAGAGAGCTGATTTGTATGCCCAGAAGATCATGCAGTTGCCCCATTCTCTGACCTTCGAGCGAGAACTGCTATCAGTACAGATCAATCAGCTCAAAGCCAGCGATGCACAGATGAAAGACATTGTGGCTCTTGAACGGCAGCGCCGAGACCTTCCGCATGATTCCGATGAGGCCAGAGCACGTTGGGAAAATGCCATGTTTTCCGCCGTTGACCGTAGCAAGCCACCCATTCATCACGGCGAGGCCTTTCCCGGCGAAACACCCGAGGAGAGAGATATCCTGCGGATCAATTTCCTGGCGCTCATCTTTTGTCTGACGATTGGCACCGCTGCCTTACCGCATGTTCTGACCCGCTACTACACTACGCCAACGGTGCGTCAGGCCCGCGAGTCGGTCTTCTGGTCGCTGCTTTTTATCTTGCTGCTGTACATCACGGCACCGGCGTATGCGGTATTCGCAAAATATGAAGTCTTGTCCCATCTTGCTGATATCCCCATAACCAAACTGCCCGGCTGGGTTGCGGCATGGGCCAAAATCGGATTGGTCAGCATTGAGGACATCAATAAGGATGGAATTCTGCAGTTGGCTGAACTGTCATTAAATCCCGATGTAATCGTCCTGGCTACCCCGGAAATCGCTGGCATGCCCTATGTCGTCTCAGGCCTTGTCGCGGCAGGGGGGCTCGCGGCAGCCTTGTCTACGGCGGATGGCTTGCTGCTGACCATTACCAGCGCGCTGTCTCATGATGTCTACTATCGAATTATCCGACCTGACGCTTCAACGCAATTTCGCCTGGTGATCTCGAAATCGATGTTGCTCGTCGTGGCAGTCTTAGCCGCGACTGTTGCTGCTCAAAAACCAGGAACTATTCTTTCCATGGTGGCATGGGCATTTTCCATCGCTGGCTCAGCATTCTTCCCTGCGCTGGTACTGGGTATCTTTTGGGAGCGAGCGACGCGTGCAGGGGCTCTTGCCGGGATGTTGGTGGGGATAACCCTCACCATCTACTACATCTTGCGCGTTGAATTTGACAGCATTCCCATGCTTGGTATCAGTGGCTTTAACATGGATCCGTGGTTTCACGTTCAATCCACTTCGGGAGGGCTGTTTGGCGTCTTTGCAGGATTTGTGACGATCATCATAGTCAGTCTATTGACGAGGCCAGATCCCCGGGCGGCCAGCTTTCTCAAGACGATCCGCTTCCGTAACGTTGGTGAGCACTAATGCCTAAATCCAACGCCTACTGGCGAAAAACCAGGCGCCTGACGTTCTCCTTGATCTCAGTCTGGCTAGTCATCACGTTTGGCCTGACGTGGTTCGCCAGGGATGTCAATGAAATCCTTATTCTCGGTTTTCCGTTCGGCTTTTACATGGCTGCGCAAGGTACTCTGTTGATTTATCTGCTCATTATCTGGTGGTATAACCGGCAGATGATAAGAATCGATGCTGAGTTTGGCATTGACGACGATTGAATGGGTTCAGTGACCTTGTTTCTGATTAGTGCTGCCAGGTCTGTCATAGAAATGCTTGGCCTATGCCTGGTTGGGCAGGGAATTCTTTATCTCCTGGCCGGGCGTAACAGGGCGGACAATTATATTTATCAGCTTTTTGTTCTGATTACCAAAGCCCCACGCAAGCTTATTACCTATCTATTGCCGGCATCAACCGGTCCTGTTGCTGGCGGAGTATTTAGCTTCGTCATACTGCTATTTCTCTGGTTAGGACTCGCGTTATTGCGTAAGTCTATTTGACCAAAGCCGCTGATCTGCTACAATGCGCGGCTTCCGGAGGGGTGGATGAGTGGTTTAAGTCGCACGCCTGGAAAGCGTGTTTAGGATAATATCCTAACGAGGGTTCGAATCCCTCCCTCTCCGCCAAACACCTTGATTATTAAGGTGATTTGGCAAAATCATCCACGAGGTGGCAGGCCGTAGCAGAAGCAAAACAGCCGACGAAAGTCGGCTTTTTTGTTTTCAAGTGTCTCCGAATTGTCTCCGTTTGTCCCCAAACGTCCCCAACGGTTTGCCTCCGTTTTGGCGCGGGGCTGAATTCGCACCCTGAAATTCCCGTTTCGACTCATCGTCAGCCACTTTTCATCGCCCCAGTGAACCGCAATGGCGGGTTCGCGATGTTGGCCACGTAGGTTCCGCGCTCCTTTTAATCTGGAGCGAAAAATGGCCAAGAAAATTTGCGCCTCGTGTGGCAGGGAATTCACGCCCCGCCCTCAAGTCCGAAATCAAACCTTCTGTTCGGCACCCGAGTGTCAGCGGGAACGCCACCGCCAATGGCAGAAGAGAAAACGCCAACTCGATGCAAAGTACCGAAAGGTCGATGCCGAGTACAGCAGTGCCTGGGCAGTTGCAAATTCAGGCTACTGGGAGCGTTATCGCGAGAGCCATCCTGACTATGCTGATCGTAACCGGCAGTTGCAAAAGCAGCGGAATGCCAAATCACGAAAGCCGACGGCAGCGACACAAAACCCCGCCGAACCCGGAATTACATTCCCATCAGGCCGTTACCAACTTATCCGCATCGATTCCGAAGGAGTTGCAAACGGTAACGTGTGGATTGTCGAGATCACCGCAATTGCTTGCGCCTCTGGTTAATTCACGCGGTCTCACTTGTGATTGCAAATGAGACCGTTATAGACCGGGAGCTTTCGCGCTGATAACTTCCGCGCGAAATGCTCCCGACACGCCTGCTTCGATGGCGTACATCCAGATCTGGCGCCGGTTGCCAGGCGACATGACACGTCATGCTGACTGCCGGGAGTCGAACTTCGACTTGATGAACAAGGGCATCCCGGTATGGACAACAAAATCATCGACAAGCCACCGGTACAGGGAACATTCCTCACCGCCGCCGAATACGTGCGCATGTCCACCGACCATCAGCAGTACTCGACCCAGAACCAGACCGACAAAATTCGGGAATACGCAGATCGGCATGGCATCGAGATCGTCCGCACCTACGCCGACGAAGGGCGAAGCGGCCTCAACATTGATGGCCGCGATGCGCTGCAACGCCTGATCGGTGATGTCCAGTCTGGCGATACCAATTTCCAAATGATCCTGGTCTATGACGTCAGCCGCTGGGGACGATTCCAGGATCCGGATGAAGCCGCCTACTACGAACACATTTGCCGACGTAAAGGGATTCTGATCGAGTACGTCGCCGAGCCGTTCGACAACGATGGTTCAGGGGTGTCGACCATCGTCAAAGGCGTCAAGCGCGTCATGGCCGGCGAATATAGCCGCGAACTGTCCGTCAAAGTGTTTGCCGGTCAGTGTCGCCTGATCGAACTCGGCTACCGGCAAGGTGGTCCCGCTGGTTACGGCCTGCGCCGCAAACTCATCGACCAGAGCGGCAACCCGAAGGCGGATCTCGACCGCGGCGAGCACAAGAGCCTACAAACTGATCGCGTGATTCTGGTCCCCGGCCCCGAAGACGAGCAGCGCATCGTTAATCTGATCTACCAGTGGTTCGTCAACGAATCGCTCTCGGAATCCGCCATCGCCGGTCGGCTCAATGGCATGAAGGTGCGCACAGACCTCGATCGCCCCTGGACGCGCTCGACGGTGCAGGAAGTCCTGACCAATGAGAAATACATCGGCAACAACATCTACAACCGGACCTCATTCAAGCTCAAGAAGGAGCGCACGGTAAATCCGCCCGAGTTATGGGTGCGCAAGGATGGTGCTTTCGATCCCATCGTGCCGCCCGAGATGTTCTATACCGTGCAAGGCATCATGCGCGAGCGCGCCCGACGCTACACCGACGAGGAATTGATCGAACGGCTACGCGACCTGTATCAGAAGCACGGCTATCTCTCTGGCCTGATCATCAACGAAACCGAGAGCATGCCGTCGGCCGCCGTGTATGCGCATCGTTTCGACAGCCTGATCCGTGCCTACAAGATGGTCGGCTATACCCCGGATCGCGATTACCGCTACCTGGAAGTCAATCGACTCCTGCGCCAGCTGCATCCCCAAGTGGTGGCCCAGGCGGAAATCGAGATCGGCCGCATCGGTGGCAGCGTGTTCCGCGATCCCACCAACGACCTGCTGTGCATCAATGACGAATTCACGGTCTCGCTGGTGCTTGCCCGTTGCCATACCTACGACACCGGCAGCCATCGCTGGAAGATTCGCTTCGACACTTCCCTGCAGCCGGATATCACCGTCGCCATCCGTCTCGATCCGGACAACCAAGGACCGATGGACTATTACCTGCTACCCCGGCTCGACTTCGGCCAACCCAAGATCCAGCTCGCCGAGCAGAACGCCATCGAGTTCGACAGCTATCGGTTCGAGACGCTCGACTACCTCTATGGGATGGCTGGACGCACCAGAATACGGAGGGCAGCATGAACCTCAAACAGACCCGTGAAGAAATCCGCATGATCCAGATCGACAAGATCGATGTGCTCAATCCGCGCGACCGGAACAGCAAGGCCTTCAACGTCATCGTCGGCAACATCAAGGATATCGGCCTGAAGAAGCCGATCAAGGTGACGCCACGCACTACTGACGCCGGCGAGCAGCGGTATGTGCTGGTATTCGGCGAGGGGCGGCTAACGGCCTTCCGTAACCTCGGCGAGAAGGAAATCCCGGCCATCGTGGTCGAGATCAGCGACGAGGATGCTTTCCTGATGAGCCTCGTCGAGAATATCGCCCGTCGCCAGGAGAAACCGCTGGAGAATCTGGCCAGCATTACCGCCCTGCGCGCCAAGGGTCATTCGCCCAATGAAATCGCCCGCAAGATCGGCATGACACCCCATTACGTTCAGGGCATGCTCACTCTGCTGGAGGAAGGCGAGGAACGGCTGGTCGTTGGCGTCGAGCGCGGCCAGATTCCGCTCAATGTGGCCTTGACCATCCACGGTGCCGGCAACGACGACAAAGCACTACAGGCCGCACTTCAAGATGCCTACGAATCCGGCAAGTTACGCGGCAAGCCGCTAATGGAAGTCAGGCGGATCCTGGAGAAGCGCCGTACCTTGGGCCGATCCGCCAACAAGCAGGGGCCGAGGAAGCGTGCCGAGGTTTCCGCCGACGCACTGGTGCGCACGTATGAACGGGAGGTCGAGCGACAGCGGCAACTGGTCAGGAAGGCGGAATACACCCAGCACTGCCTAATGTTTGTCTCCGGCGCCCTGCGGGAATTGCTGGCGGACGAGAATTTCGTGAACCTGCTCCGTGCCGAAAAGCTGGAGACCCTCCCAAAATACCTGTCCGAGCGAGTCTGGCCGGCTGGAGTTGCCCCGTGAGCAAGGTTGCGCTCGGCTTCGACCCGAACACGATCAGGGTGCCGCTGGATAACCTGCTGCCTTCACGCAAGATCGCCATAGGCCTTTTGCAGTCGAGGAAGTACTTGCAGATTCTGGCCTCGATCCGCCAGATCGGAGTCATCGAGCCGCTGTCCGTCATCGCTGCCGATACAGCCGCCGGCACATATCTGCTGCTTGATGGCCACGTTCGTGTCGTCGCCATGCGCGAACTGGGCTACACAGAGGCGAATTGCCTGATCGCCAAGGACGACGAGGGCTATAGCTACAACACGCGGATCAATCGCGTCTCCACCGTTCAGGAACACCGGATGATCCGCCGGGCCATCGACCGCGGCGTGTCGCGCGAGAAGGTGGCCAATACCCTGGGCGTGGATGTCAGCCTAATTCACAAGAAGGCCACGATGCTGGACGGCATCTGCGACGAGGCAATCGAAATGCTGAAGGATCGGCAATTCTCGACCAATGTCACCGCCGTCCTGAAGCGCATGAAGCCCATGCGGCAGGTGCAATGCGTGGAGCTAATGATCGATTGCAACAAGTTCACGTCGGACTATGCCAACGCCCTGCTGGCGCTGACGCCGCCGGACATGCTGATCGAAGGCACGAACCCGCGCAAGCAGACTGGCGTCACCCCCGAGCAACTTTCACGCATGGAGCGCGAAATGGCCAACGTACAGGGGCAGTACAAACTGGTGGAGCAGAGCTACGGGCAGGATGTGCTCAATCTGGTATTGGCGCAGCGGTATCTGGAAAAGCTGCTGGCCAACAAACTGGTCGCCAGGTATCTCCGGCAGTATCAGCCGGAGGTCTTGGAGCAGTTCGAGAAGATTGTGGCTACCAAATCTCTCGATCAATAGCGATCTGCTCCTGCCGGCTGATCTCCTGGATATATCGGCGCGGATTGCCGCACATCCAGCAGCTACACGGTGTGGGGGTATTGACTACCTTGCCCAGCAATTTTGCATCGTGCCGAATATCGCGCCCCCAATGGAAGCCGCGAGAAATTCTCAGTCGTGCCGCATGGTGCCGACGCAAAGCGCGTTTCATGTTTTTCATTGAGTTTCTCCTGATTACGGCCGGCACCCAGAATGGGCCCGGCCGGTCGTATGAAGAAACTCGTGAAACGAAACATCAGGAAGAAATCAGCGTTCACCACCAACTCCAATTTGCATCATGGTTGTGCCACGTCCGAAACACCGGATCGAATTCAGGATCAGCCAACCAGCGCCGCAGCATGCGGTCATTGCCAGTGCGAATCTGATGATCGGACACCTTGCGGTACCAGCGCGGAGCAGATCCGCCCATGGTAACCGACTTGTCGGAATGAAAAAGCGCAATAGCCTTGCGCCCGGCTTTGGATCGGGGGTCAAGTTGTACCCAGTAGCCGCGAGGAAGCCGAGACTCCCAATCGTGCAGCACCCAGTAATACTCGTGACGCTCCCGCTTGCGGCGATACGTACGTGCCATGACATAGCTCCAGTTATTGGTAACTACGTCATGGCAATCTCCTTTTCCGGGGTAAGTTCAGAATTCATCATGCATTAACGCTTGGTGGTCAATATTGCTGACATGGCCCAGATCACTTTGGCCGTCGCGCGTACAGTTGGTCGAACACCGATGCTAGTCCCGGGTGCACGTCACGCACGCCCACGACCACCTTGGCTGCCCAGTCAAAATATTCCTGCTTACGCTCAATTGACCAATCCGACGGCGGCGACGAAAGGATGTCGCGCAGATTGCAAATCTTATCTGCCAGCTTGACGAGCTTGGCCTGCGGCGAGGCATGGGCTGCATGCTCGACCTGCAGGCGCTTCCGTTCTGCCTTGGGCAAGGACTTGTCGTCGGTTACCTCCAGCACTATGGCTGTCACTACCGCGCCAAAGGCAGTCCGCAGTTCATCGGCGGTGGTTTCCGTATCCTCGATCGTGTCGTGCAATAGCGCAGCGCACAGCACGTCAGGATCGACCACGCCGCCATCATTGGCGAGTACGGCAGCCAGTGCAATTGGGTGGTTGATGTAAGGCGATGCTTCGGTATCCTTGCGACGCTGATTTTTGTGCTTTTCGGCAGCGAACAACGTTGCGCGCAATACGGCTGATATTGTCATGTTCTACCCCTTCACGCACACCACCTGTTTCAGGGTGTGCAGCGTCTCGGTCAGATCTTTCTGATTTTCCATAACGGCATCAATGTCCTTGTAGGCACCAGGAATTTCATCGATTACGCCCTTGTCCTTACGACAAATCACGCCTTCGGTCTGCTTCGCCATGTCGGATTCGGTGAACTGCTTTTCTGCCGCCGTCCGACTCATTCTCCGCCCTGCACCGTGAGCACTCGACGTGAAACTATCCAGATTACCTAAGCCGCGCACGATATAGCTCCTCGCACCCATGCTGCCCGGGATAATTCCCAGATCGCCTTGGCGAGCGCGAATTGCTCCCTTGCGAGTTACCCAAACATCGGCCCCGTAATGGTGCTCCTGCGCCACATAGTTGTGGTGGCAGTTCACAACTTCGCTGGTCACCTCGAAGGCCGGCAAATGCCGACGCATGCCCGCTAGCACCAGATCAACCATCGACTGGCGATTCTGAAAGGCATATTCCTGCGCCCAATGTACCGCCTCGACGTAATCATCGAAATGATCGGTGCCTTCGGGAAAATAGGCCAAATCGCGATCCGGCAGGTGGATCATCCAGCGCTCCATGTCCTGACGCGCCAACTCGATGAAATAGGCCGCCAGCGCATTGCCAATGCCGCGACTGCCAGAATGCAGCATGACCCATACCTGATCGGATTCGTCGAGACAGACCTCAATGAAGTGATTTCCGCCGCCCAAACTACCCATCTGATTGACCCACTTCGAGAACTTGCCGAATGCCTTGAGCAGTTGCGGATGCTTCTGGGTCATGGCATTCAGTCTGGCTTCGAACGGCTTTGCTGCATCCACCAAGACGCGGTCGTCGTCATGCTGGGCACGCCCTACCGGGACATCGCGACTGATCTGATCAAAGACCTTTTTCAGCGACTTCTCGTCGATGTCATTCGCCGTGATGCTCAGGCGACAGGCCACCATGCCGCAACCGATATCCACGCCGACGGCGGCAGGAATAATGGCTTTGTGGGTGGCTATCACCGAACCGATGGTCGCACCGATGCCCAAATGCACGTCCGGCATGGCCGCGACATGATGATGGATGAAGGGCAGACTGGCGATATTCGCCAGCTGCTGCCTGGATTTCTCGTCGACGTCGTCGGTCCAGATTTTCACTGGCACGCGCTGGTCGGTATGAACCTGCTTGATCGGCATTACTCGATACTCCCAATATGGCGAGGCGACAAAATCGTTCTGACTGTGGAGCCCTTTACCGACGGCTCCTGACATTGTGTGAGGACAATGCCCGGCATGACGCGCGAGTCATGCCTACCGGCCCTGCATGGAGCATGTAGTCAAATCAGCATTCGCCTCAAAAACGGTGCGACGACAAAATTGTGGACAGTGTTTGCCGTTCCTCGCTATTCACGAGGCGAGCCCCGGTTCAAACCCGGTACAGGAATCGAACCTGCTATCTCCAATGTACTGCCCACTGCATTCGTCGCGAAACATTGCAGCGACAAGATCGCCGACACACAGGACCGAAGTCCTACGATGCTCTACCCCCTGAGCTACGTTACCGAATACAGCATTCGGTAATGGGAGGACTCGAACCTCCGACCGTCGTATCCTGATGTAGTGCCAACAGCATTCGCTGCGTTACGGGTGGCGCGACAAGGTGGGCGAGAGTTGCGGGTTTCCCCGCGGATTTGCAGTCCGATGTACTCCCGTCGGCATTCGCGCCGAAACTTCAGGCATGGCTTTTCAGCGTCACCTCCTCAATCTCGCGGACCCATTGACTGGATCCCAACTGACCAGCGGCAAAGCTGGCCACCAGGTCAAACACGGCATCCGAGAACCCGCCGACATGCAACACATCGTCACGCGGAGCCGCCTGCACCGTCCCATAGGGTTGCAGATCGATGCAGACCAGGCGCGCTGCCTTATTGCGCTGGCGGAAGTCTTCCCACTCGCGCATGGTTTTCGTTGCGCCATTGCCGGTATCGGCCCAGGACTGGTTGTCGGAAACGAGGATCACGGTATCGCCCGCCGCCGCCTTGCTGTTCAGCAAAGCAAAGGCACTCGACACAGCAGTCCCGCCGCCCATCAACGCCGCAATGTTCGCGGTATTGGTCACCAGACTGTCTCGCGGGTTAAGCGACAACTCGCGTGCAGCCGTATCGAAAGCAATAACGCCGGCCACCGGATTCCTTCGCAGGATCGCGGCAGCGATCAAGCTGGCCACATCGATGCACCGCACCTTCGATGTCGAACCCGACCGCTGCCCGGTCACTGGCGAACTCATCGAGCCAGAGACGTCGACCAGCACCCAAGTGCTGCCTTCCAGCTCCGGCACATTGGCGAGTGATGTCTCCAACGCATCCTGCAGCGACTCCCGGATCACGGCTGGCACTTCCGCTGCCGCATTCGCATAGGCGACCAACAGCTGGTACGGATACACCCGCGCGCGGCCGATCGCTTCCGGATCGCGCAGCCTTGCAGCCACCAGGCCATCCAGATCGCCATCGAATACGCCATGACGGGCAAAGGTGTTCAGGTTCATGCGCGTCATCTGCCAGGGTGCATTCCGGGCGATCTGTTTCCATTGCCCGGTCGTGAGCGGCAATCCGGCCAGCAGGCGAAAATCTACCTCGGGCATATCCCCCTCGCCGCGCTTGAAGCGCTCGAATTCGCGGATGATTTCAGGCAGCTTGGCTTCATCGACCGTTTTGCCAATCAACCACCCATACAAGGCTTCACGCATTGCCTCCTGCGGACGTGGATGCACCATCTTGACGACATCGGCCAGCGAAGGTTGCTGGCCTACCGACGCATTCAGCAACTGACGGTCGCTCGATTTCTCCAGCCACCGCTGTACCAGTCGCTTGGGCGCCGTTCCCAGCGACTTGCGCCCGGTCTGGCCGGAACGCAGGATCTGGACGAAACTGCGCAGCATCTTGCCGTTGTCGACAACCTGCTCGAACACAATCTTTGCCAAAGCCGCATCCTTGCGCGTCAGCACGGCTGCAATCAGCGCCGGGGCATCCTTCATGTGGCCACGTGAGCGCGCGTAGATCGCCGCCTTTGCCAAGTACTCGGCATCCAGCTCATCGGCAAGACTAAGAATGGCATCCAGCTGGGTCTGGGCGGTGGCATAAAAGGTGCTGTTCAACGTTCCCGTCATCAGGTATTGCGCCAGGCGCTCCCGTGCCGGCAGTACGTAAGCCGTCCCGCCCGCCTCGTTGAGCGCATCCGCCTGCGGCAAGAGCCGCCCACGGCTTGTGGCGAAGAGTTGCATGTTTGCCATAGTCCACCTTCCTTTCCGCACTCCATTGAGCGCATTATTTTCCTGACGAAGCTCATGGCGTGAGCCATGAAACTCGGATGCGGTTGAAACTGCCTGCCTTCGACAACGCTCAGATTTCCACGATCAGGTCCGGGCAAAAGCCGCAGTCCTCGCCGGGATAGCCCTTCGGATTCGATATGATCCGCGTGCCCGCGACCTCGTAATCGACCGCATGATGGCTGTGACCATGTATCCAGAGAGCTATCCGGCTGCCCATCAGGTGCTCCCACCGATTGGCGTAGGCACCATCCAGATGTGAGGAGGCATACCCGTTCCCGTGCAGGGAAACCATCGAGGGCGCGTGATGTGTCACAACCACCGTCCTACCCTCGAAGGGCTCTGCCAGCTTGTGTTCGAGCCATTGCCTCGACTGGATATTGATCCGGATGAAATCCTCCGGCACCACCTTGCGATAGTTGCCAGTTCGGATCGCCCGGAAATCAGCCATCGACGACCGAGCGTCCCAAGTAGCCAAGGGCTGGTTGCCTGTCACCGTGTAATCCGTCCATGCCGTGAAACCGAGCAGCCGGACATCGCCGACGATCATTTCGTCACAATCCGCGACCATGAAGCGCTTGTCATTGAGCGCAGACATTTTCAGCAGAGTTCGATGCAGGTGCCCACCGTAATACTCGTGGTTGCCAGGAACATAAAAAGTTGGTTGTCGAAATGTGTGCTTGGCCCACTCGACACCCCGCGTGCGCAGTCCGATGTCGCCGGCCAGGACCACAACATCCGCGCGATCAGCGGCAGGGTCCGGGGTGTAGGGCGTGAACTCCGTATGGAGATCGGATAGAACGTGAATACGCATGATGCCTCCTGCAATTTTTGATGGTCAGGGTGGCTGAGCTCGAACCAGCGACCCCCTCGTCCCAAGCGAGGCGCGCTACCTACTACGCCACACCCTGATAGGACCGAAGCCTTGGCAGAAGCGCACTTTTTAAAAATGCGTTTGTGCCAGGACTCCGGGACTTGCTTGACTGCTTTGGCCAGCGATTGCTTTTCCTGCCGGCGCAGCGACTTGGCCGGCTTTTCGTGGCTGCCGGCCTTGCGGAACTTCGCGAGAACCACGAAAGGGTTTCGTGGCTTGATTCTTGGTTTCATGATTTCTGCTCCTATCGGTTTATGGAAGCCATGACGCTGCCAGTTTGTAAGTGCCGCTGTTCTCCATCCCCGAGGGGACGGACAGGCCAGCGGCGCACCTGGATTCCATCGAATCAGAAATGCAGGCCGTGTGAGGACAGCCTAAATCCAGATTCGACAGATCAACCGCATCCGAATTGTTTGAGAACAACCGCCACATCGCTGCAACAGACCTTCCGAACGCGGAAGGATGTTTGAAAACCAAAAACACAAAGCCCGGATTCCTTGCGGAGATCCGGGCTTCGGCGCTTACTGCTTGCCTGGGAACGGTTGGCTTACGCCATTCGCCGTTCCTCCCGGATTTTCCTAGTGCCCAAATTCCACGAATAGCCAAATGTTGGCTTGGCAATCATCGTGTCGCGCGAGGTGGGGCATGGTTTTCCTATCGCCGCGACGACGCACGACACCACCCCGGCGTGGGCCGGTGCGTGGTGGATCGAGAAATGGGCGAAAGAAGTTGAAGTCATGATGCTCTGCGGCTTGAATGGGGCCGAAGTATGGTGGCGTAATTCGCCGCTGTCAATCATCTTCTGAAAGTTTTTATCTGACAGTGGTAATTTCGCTACAATGCCGCCACCGGCAATCCTGCCGTCCCGAGTTTCGGACCCCTGTCGTTTTGTGAGGATCGACATCATGTCCCGTAAAACCCCTGCCCAGGGTGGCCCAGCCACGCTGGCGTTTCGTATCCGTGTCGTCATGGCCGAGCGCGGCATTCGTTCCGTCGCCGCGCTGCAGCGCATGTTGAAGTCCATTGGTGTCGACATATCGGTGCCGCAACTGATCCGCATCGTCGACGGGCAATCAAGTCATGTATCAACGACCGTGCTGGGTGGCCTCATCGCCGTACTGCAATGTGGCATCGAGGATCTGATTGCGGTCAGCACGAAAGGCCCGCTGCAAGGAACTGCTGCCTGATTATTCCGGTTCTCCCGACAAGAACCGATAACCGCCTACCCATGGTCACAAACCGAGCCACATCGCAGTAAACCGCCCCCACAAAAGTCGGCGCTGGCGGGACGGCGGCAGTACGCTAAATGGGTCGCCCTATTTTGCTGCCCGCTGCCGACGCAACAACAAGGCAATGAACTCGTCGGCGAGTTCGCGGTGCTCCTGCGTAAGCGCCGCATACTTCGCAGTGAATGCCCCCGCAGATCGTTGACTCTGCTTCCCTGGATCGGATTTTGTCCCGGTACTGACTGCGGTTTCGGCTTGCACATGTAGCTCAGCAACCGTAACGCCAAGTGCAAGGGCGATACATTCCAGCGTCTCCGGCGAGTATCCCTGCTGCCCACGCTCGATGCGGGAAAGGTTGCTGGCATTGGTGTTGGCGGCGAACGCAACTTCCTCCAGCGTCGCCTTGCGTGCCTCCCGAATAGCTCGAATAACTTGCCCAATGTGCATGGGCTGAATGTTGGTGTGCATTGACGCCTCGCGCAAAGCGCACCACGTCAATTACAATGACGCCACACGTCAATCCGACGTCATTCGGGCGCACCCTCCTGGTCGCCCGGGTTGATCCTGAAACCTGAGCGCTCCTGCCGGATGGCTGACAGTTACGACGACTACACAAAGGACCAGTTGGTCCGCTTGCTGCGCGAACGCGACCGACGCCCGCATTTCGGACTGGTGTGGGAACGCGACGAGATCGACCACGATCTGTCGGTCAACAATGATTTCGTGGCGCTGGATTGGGATGCCGGCTTGTCGAGCGGCGATGGCCCACAAGAGAATCTAATCATCGAAGGCGACAACTTCGACGCCCTGCGCTATCTGCGCATGACCCATGCCGGTCGCGTCAAATGCATCTACATCGATCCTCCGTACAACACCGGCAACCGCGACTTCATCTACAACGACCGCTTCATTGATAAGGACGACGCTTATCGTCACTCCAAGTGGCTGGAGTTTATGTACCGCCGGCTGGAACTGGCCAAGGAACTACTGACCGAGAACGGCGTGATCTTCGTCTCCATCGACGACAACGAGGTGTTTCATCTCGGCTTGCTGATGGAGCAGATATTCGGGGCGGCGAACTTCGTCGCCAATGTGATCTGGCAGAAGGTATTTTCTCCCAAAGGAACAGCGCAGCATTTCTCAGATGATCACGAATATATCGTCTGTTATGCGCTCAACAAGGCCATCTGGCGACCAAATCCGATGCCGCGTTCGGTGGCACAGGACAAAGCCTACAAGAACCCAGACAAGGATCCACGCGGACCGTGGACATCGGGTGATCTCTCAGCGCGAAATTTTTACAGTAAGGGCACCTACTCGATCACCTGCCCATCGGGCCGTGTTGTCGCAGGACCGCCGCCCGGTAACTACTGGCGATTCGCTGAAGAAAAGTTCTTGGAGCTTGATCGCGATAACCGCATTTGGTGGGGCAAGGATGGCGACAACATCCCTCGACTGAAGCGCTTTCTTTCAGATGTGCAACGGGGTGTGGTCCCGCAAACGCTCTGGAAATATGAAGAGGTCGGCCACACGCAGGATGCCAAGCAGGAAATCCACGACATTCTGCGATTCGAGAATACGGCTGATGTCTTCTCGACGCCAAAACCTGTGGCCTTGATGGAGCGCATTATGCGCATCGCCACCAACCCCGGCGACATCGTGCTGGATTTCTTCGCCGGGAGCGGAACCACGGCGCAAGCGGTTCTGAACTTGAACAAGGAGGATGGTGGCAAGCGCCGTTTCATTCTCGTTTCCAGCACGGAAGCCACGGCCGACGCACCGGACAAAAATCTCTGCCGCGATGTCTGCGCCGAGCGCGTGCGGCGGGTGATTTCCGGCTACACCAACAAGAAGGGGCAGGCAGTCGATGGCCTCGGCGGCGACTTCGCCTATCTGCGCTGCCGGCGCATTCCGGCGGCGACGGTATTCCGCAGCATTCAGCACGGTCAGGTGTGGGCAGCGCTGCAACTGATTCACGACGTCGCACTGACACCTTATCAATCCAGCCTGCCAATGCAGACAGTAGAAGGCAGACGCGGATTGGTGATCTATCTACCGAAGCTGACGGATAAGGTGCTCGATGCAGTTCAGAACGCCATTCATGCCGTGGGGCAGGCAGTAGTGTATTCGTGGCAACCTGCTCTGCTGGCCCAGCGGCTGACCGATCCGCGTGTGGCCTTTGAGCCGATTCCGGCATTTCTGGTCAATCGCTTCGGCGCACGGTCTTCGTCGGCCACGGGAGGACGGCCATGAGCGCGCCGGCACCCAAGGGGTATCAACGCGAGGCGGTGGCCAACGCACTGGAGATTTTCCGCTACGCCGAAAGTCAGTTGCGGCAGGCCGGCGACGATGCCAGCCGCACGGCGGCGACGGCCTTTAATGGCTGCCTGCTGCTGGAAGCACCGACCGGATCAGGCAAGACCTTGATGGCCGGCATGATTGCCGAGGGATTTGCCGCGCCGGATCGGGACAGCAACGCCCACATCGTCTGGTTCTGGTTCACGCCCTTCGCCGGGTTGGTTGAGCAGGCCAAGGGAGCGATCAAGTCTACTTTTGTTGGCCTGCGCGTTCGCGACCTGCAAGGCGACCGCAAGACCCGTGGCACCAAGAGCGGCGACGTTTATGTCACCACCTGGGGTTCGGTGGCGGCAGCTAGCAAGGAAACACGGCGGGTGCGCAGCGGCGGCGAATTCGTGTTGGCACTCGATGACTTGATCGAGGAGCTGCGCGCCGACGGCTTCCGCATCGGTACCGTCGTCGATGAGGCGCACCATGGTTTCACCCGCGCCGCCGAGGCCGTGCGCTTTTACCGCGAGACGCTGCGCCCTGACTTCACGCTGATGATCACGGCCACGCCCGACGATCAGGATGTGGAGAAATTCAAGAAGGCTGCCGGCATCGGCCATCTGCACCGCATTCGCGTCAGTCGCAAGGAGGCGGTGGATGCGGGCCTGATCAAGGACGGCATCAAGTCGATTGCCTATCTGGCGGCGGATGACCAGAAGGCACTGGTCGACTTTGCCGCCACCGCGCTGGCCGATGGCTGGGACATGCACGGTGCAATCAAGCAGGGCTTGCAGGCGGCCGGCATCGGGCTGGTGCCGCTGATGCTGGTGCAGGTGGGGAACAGCAATGCGGCAGTGGAGGAGGCGCGAACCCGGCTGGCGGCACTGGGCATCGCGGAATCAAAAATCGCCTGGTACACGGCAGACGATCCGAACGATGATCTGCTGGCCGTGGCCATCGACGAGCAAAAGGAAGTGCTGATCTTCAAGGTGGCCGTGGCGCTGGGCTTCGATGCGCCGCGTGCCTTTACGCTGGTCTCGATGCGCGGCGCGAAAGACACAGATTTCGGCATTCAGGTGGTCGGCCGCATTCTGCGCGTGCATAGCAAATTGCAGGGGCCAACACTGGAAAGCAAGCTACCCGAGCTGTTACGCAACGGTTATGTGTTTCTGGCGGATGCCGCCAATCAAAGCGGATTGGTGCAGGCCGGCGACAAGATCAACGCCATCCAGAGCGAACTTTCTCACGTCTGCCCGTACACGATGGTAGTGAAAGTTGCCGGACGCAATGAAATTCAGGTTGCACAGGATGGGCAGGCGCAGTTATTGACCGTACCCTACACGCCGCCGGCCTGGCCGGCGCCGGAGATTCCCGCAGCCAATGGGGGAAATGCTGGACACCACGCGGCCGAAGCGCCGGCATGGCAGCCGACCGGGATTTTGACGAATCTGGTGCTCACGTCTCCGGAAATGCCTCCGGCAACTGCAGGAAAATCAGCCGCATCCGGGCCGCTGCTCTCGGGCAATCGACGCTATGCCCTGCGCGAGGGCATACCCCGCACTTATCGTTCCGAGCGCCTGCCACTGTCGACGGCTGATCTGCTGACCTGTATTGCTGCCAACATCGCCATCGACGACAAGGTATTCAATGCCGGGTTTCGCCAGTCAGTGAAGGTAACGCGACAGACCGTCGATCTGTTCGAGGGCGGCGAGGAAACCGAGTCGATCCAGGCTCGCCTGTCCGACGCGGAAATCGCCCGTCGTGCACAGAACGTGATGTTCGACGCGGAATATCTCGATCCACGTGATTTGCACGATGCGCTGCTGGGCAGGCTGAAAACCGAGTTTTCTCACCGCGGCATCGACGTCGACGCTGATGGGCTGGACCGCGCCTTGAATCGCATCATGGCCGCGTACCCAAATTTGATCCGACTGGCGGCGCGCAGCTGCGCAGCAAAGTTCAAAGAGGTTTTCGATACCGACAAGTTGCCGGAATTTGTTGAGCTGCCAGTTGGCGTGAAGAAGTCGCGCCTCAACGTCTATGGCGTCATGCCGCAAGACTTGAACGGGCCAGAGCGTACATTCGCCGAGCACCTCGACGCCGACACGTCGGGCGCAATCGAATACTGGTTCCGCAATGAACCGCGCAAGCCGTGGTCTATCGGCATCGTCATGCCCAGCGGCGACCGCTATTTCCCCGATTTCGCTGTCAAGGTGACAGGCCGCAGCACGGGCGATGGCCTGTTACTGATCGAGACCAAAGGCAATCACATCCTCAATGGCGACGATACGCTGGACAAGGTGCTGGCTGAGCACAAGGTCTATGGCACGCCGCTGATGCTGGCCCAGGATGACGGCGGGCGCTTCATGACCGTCAAGTTTTTTGCAAACACCGGACGCAATGAACTGGATCAGATTTTCCGCATCGAGAATCTAGCGGGGTACTGATCTGGCGCCGTCCCGTCAGCGCCGACTTTTCAAGACGCCCCTATGGAGCAATCTGCAAGGGCATTTGTTATATGATCTTGTCAAAATCATATAAGCGCGGGGCTTCTTCTAGTGCCGCTTATTTTGAACAAGGGGATACGTGTTCCGTCCAAAAGTAACGATGGCTCTGGTAATCGTGGGCACGATCCTCGGCAACGGTATCGCGCTTGCCAGCTGCTTCAGCGATTTCGATTGCGGCTACGGTAATAAGTGCGTGAAAGCGTCCGGCGACATCAACATAACCGGCGTCTGCGTCAGGCCCAGCGACCAATTCGGCAATCCCAAGCCAGACTATTCCGCGCCGCAGCCTCAACCCCAAAAGGTTCGGGGCTGTTCATTTGATACTGATTGCGGCATTGGCTTTTCGTGCCTCAAGAGGAATGGGCAAATCTACGGAATATGCGTCAAGTGATCGTCGGGACCGTCAACGATGGCTGGCACAATATCTAATAGGAGTAGCAAATTGAAACATGCTCGCGCGCTGGTCGCAACCATCGGATTACTACTCCCCACAATCGCCTTGCCTGGTCCACCTCCCGATCAACTTTTCTCAAAGCTGTCGGAAAGCGTTTATATCGTGGAAGCCTATGGCTCCGATGGCAAAGTCGTTGCTCAAGGGAGTGGGCTAGTAACGGCACCGAACCAGATAACGACAAACTGCCATGTCGTAGAAGCAGCCAAGAAGATTGGCATTCGACGCGAAGGGAAGAAGCTTGCCGCCGAACTATCGGCCACCGACAAAACGCGAGATCTTTGCCTTCTTCGAGTCAACGACAAAATCGGCCCGAGCCTTCAAGTTCGAGAATCCACAAGCCTCAAAGTTGGGCAACGTGTCTATGCAATCGGTGCTCCACTCGGCTTGGAACTCACATTTTCCGAGGGCTTGATTTCCTCTCTTCGAAAAGCTGACGGTGGATTGTTGATTCAAACGACCACCCCGATTTCTCCCGGATCGAGTGGTGGCGGCCTCTTCGACGAGAATGGTGTTCTCATTGGTATTACCACCTTCCAAACTACCAAAGGCCAGAATCTAAATTTTGCGGTGCCTGCTGAGTGGATTTCATCTGTGTCAGAACGCCACGCGAAATCCAGCCAGCTAAGCGATCAGATTGAACAGCTAGCAAAGCGTTCTTTCGAGCTTCAGGAAGCTATGAAGTGGCGCGAGCTTCAGCAACATGCCGAAGCATGGACAAAGCGCTATCCAACCCACCTAGGTGGCTGGCATTGGCTAGCAAGGGCATACGAGAAGCAAGGCCAGAAGCAGGAGGCCATTACCAACTACAGACGCGCCGTTGAATCCGATATGTATTCGAGCAACGACGGGATCGCGCTCTGGATGTCATATATCTTCATGGCGCAACTTCAAAAAGAGGCAGGACAAGATGCGGATTGCGGCGCTTCATACGGAGAGGCAATGCTGCTGTATCCAGAAGCAGAGTTTGCCGGGAACATGTTCCATTGCTACCGGCGTGCTGGCCAGTTTGATCGCGGCCTTGAGGTATATCGGCAGATAAGCATCAAGCATCCAAGCAGCGAAGTTGGCTGGGATGGTTTGGGCGGTGCGTACCTAAATCTGAAAAAGCCCCAAGAAGCGCGAGCCGCTTTTTCAAAACTTGTCACATTGAACCCCAATCATCAGCGCGGTTGGATCGGATTTATGATCACTTCGCTCATGCTGCAAGATAAGGAAGCGGCTATGTTGGCAGGCAGGAAGCTAGATGCGATCGCCCCAGGAGTTGCTGATCAAATCCTGAGAGACATTAACAAGTAACCGTAGCGGTCGAAGACTAATATGGATCAGGCCGGTCTACCATGCAGAAAATAGAACAAGCTCTCCAGTACTGGGAAAGCTCTTTCAGCAAGAAAGTCAGCCAAACTCCGCTTTGCCTGTGACCCCCATCCCGCCGCCGAAAGAAAACGAATGCTTCGCTTTGCCTTGACCGCCTCTTTTCTTCTGGCCTCTTTTATCGCACACGCCAAGACGCCGGGTGAGGTGTACGAGGAAGCCGCAAAGAGTACTGTCATTGTTCACAACATTGACAGCGGCGGAAAGGCTAAGAGTATGGGCAGCGGAGTCGTTCTTCCTGATGGCGATGTGGTGACAAACTGCCATGTTGCAAAAGGTGCCAGCCAACTCAAAGTGCGCATTGGGGCCAAGGAGTACCCGGCCACTCTGAGGCATTCCGACTGGGATCGAGATGTATGCTCGCTCACTGCCCCTGGAATTGGCGCTCCCGCAGTAGTTATGGGCAGCACAATATCACTCAAGATCGGGGACAAGGTCTATGCCATAGGCGCCCCTAAAGGTCTCGAGCTCACACTATCGGACGGTATAGTTTCTAGCCTGCGGGAAGTCGAAGGTGGCCAATACATACAGACCACTGCCGCCATCTCACCGGGCTCAAGCGGTGGCGGACTGTTTGATGAGAACGGCACACTCGTGGGCCTGACCACGTTCTATCTCGCCGAGGGACAAAACCTTAATTTTGCCGTTCCCGTCGAATGGGTGAAGGAATTACCCAAGCGCAGCGCCAAAAACGCCACAGATGCTAAAACCGTGACGCAGTGGCTGAGCAATACCGCTGATCTGGAAAGCCGCAAAGATTGGCCTGCTTTGCTGGAACACAGCCTCCGTTGGACGAAGGATCAGCCTGACAGTGACACCGCTTGGTGGTTTCTGGGCATGGCTTACGCTAAGGTCAATCAGCATGCCAAATCCATCGAAGCCTACCTGCAGGCCCTGCGCATCAATTCAGGGCATGCCAGTGCGTGGTACAACTTAGGCATTAGTTACGGTAAGACTGGCCAGTCATCTAAGGCCATCGACTCCTACCAGCAGGCCTTGCGCATCAATCCGGGTCTTTCTGCAGCGTGGAACAATCTAGGTAATGCCTACGGTAAAGTCGGCCAGTCTTCCAAGGCTATTTATGCCTACCAGCAGGCCCTACGTATCCATTCCGAAGATGCCGACACCTGGCACAACTTAGGTGTCGAGTACGACAATTCTGGTCAATTCGCGAAAGCCATCGAAGCCTACCAAGAGGCTCTGCGCATCGATCCAGAAATTGCCGATGCATGGTACAAGAGGATTGGCGATGCCTACGTCAAGGCCGGCCATCCTACAAATGCCGTCAATGCCTACCAGCAGTCCCTGCGCATCAACCCCGAAGCCGCTGATACGTGGTACAGCTTGGGCATTGTCTATGCTGCGTCAGGCCAGAGCAACAAGGTACTAGAGGTATACAAGCGTCTCAAGCATCTTGATCAAAAGCAAGCCGACGAATTCTTCACAAAATACGTTTTACCATAGAGTGATTATTGGAACACATGGACTTTGCCGCATCCCTCCTTCCAGGCATGCTCGCTTTGCTTGGCGGCTTTCTAGGTGCGCTTCTCACCCGCCGTACCGACTACGCTAAATGGCTACAGCAGGAGCGATCTCTTGCGTTCGCCACTTTTCTCCGTGAGGTATTGCAGGTTCGTTCCCAGGCCCTTGATATCATCTATCACCACACACCAGTGCAGCAACGTGACATGGAAATCACCGAGTTGTTCATGGGACTTGAAATTCACAAACAAATAGTTCGCTTGTATCTAGAACTCGATGCCCGGGTTCGTCTTGATACCCTCGTAAATGAACTCAGGGCAGCTCTAAATCCCAGTGGAGACCAAGGCAGCCGTATGCAAGAGGTAGGACGTATCTTGGCTCAATTCCAGTCAATTTTTGAGACCGCGCTAGATGGGCATCACACAAAATTCTGGAACAGGGTTGTGGCGTGAGAGTAACAAACCACTGAATGACACCACCACATACCCATTACGACAATCTAAAGGTGGCGCATAACGCGCCACAGGAGGTGATTCGTGCTGCGTACAGAACGTTGTCGCAAAAGTTTCATCCGGACAGGAATCCAGACAATCCTGAGGCTACCCGAATCATGGGGATCATCAATGCATCCTATGAAGTTCTGTCTGACCCGGCAAAGAGGCGGGAACACGATCTGTGGATAGCGAAACAAAAGCAAACCGACCACGCGTCGCCGCGTACCACGCCGTCAGCACAGCCAGCAACTATTCCTGCTGCGCACAATCTTGGCGGTAATGCTCTTGCCCATGTCTTAAGAAATTGGCTTATTTACCTAATCTCGGGCTTGGTCATTTGGGCGCTGGTTACCGACCATTCGAGTCCACCACCACCTGGTCCCAAACCCTATCAATCCTCGCCACCACCGAAAGCTGCCTATATCCGGCCGGCTGTGGCGCCAAATGGGAAGCCTTGGCCACAATCTGCCGCCTACGTTGAGGGCTATCAGCAACTTCACCGCGATGGACTATCTTCCGTCACTATCGACAATAGTCGAAATGATTCGGACGTATTCGTTAAGCTGGTGTCCCTGGAGGGTGCCCAAGCCTATCCAGTACGACAGTTTTATATCCCAGCTCAGGCCAGCTTTAGCGTCAAAAAAGTCAAAGCTGGTTCATATGACATAAGGTATCGCGATCTGGGCGATGGTGGCCTGTCACGCTCGGAGGCATTCGAACTCAAGGAAACGCCAACTTATAACGGCACACAATTTAGCAACATCACCATGACTTTGTACAAGGTGCAGCATGGCAACATGCAAACGCACCGCTTATCAGAAGCGGAATTTTGACCACAAAGAGCAGTCGTCGTATTCGAATGCCCACCCGATTGCTCTGGCACTGTCGTGCAGTTTGACGATTCATTGGCAGAGACACTGCTCGCTAGCGTGCAGGTACAAAGGCAGAAATCAGCTTGGATCAAAATGGGAGATTTTCGACGGTCGCCCGCCTCGACCCATCCTGCACCATGCCCCATCCAGATGCGGCCGCCAGTCTGGCCAGTGATTGAGTGCCGCTGCCAGCACCCGCACCGTTCGCCAGTAGTCATACCGCGTTGCCTTCGATTTTTCGCTGGCCCAGCGCTCCAGCACCCAGCGCAGATGCTTGGCCTGCCACTGGCGAGGTTCGCTGATGCCGAAGCGTTGCTTGATCGCCTGGGCAATCCGTTCGCCCCGCTCAACATGGCCGGCGATGCTCGACTTCGAACCTGGTAATGATCGTTTCAGCAGGATCGCAATACTCATGGCCGCACCCCGATGTAGGCGGCCACGACATCGATCCGATCATGGCCGAGTTCGCGCGCCAGGGTCAGCCGGAACGGGTCATCGTTTTGCTGTCCAGGTGAGGTGCCTACCTGCAGGATCGGCGCAGTCGTACCCGACATTTCCTCGTACCGCTCGCAGGCCCAGGCTGCTCTGAGTTCGTGATACCCCTTGATGCCAAACTCGTGCAGGATCTGCCGTGCCCGATAGACTTCGCCATCATTGACCAGATCGTCAAACGTTTCGTCAGGCTTGAGCAGGTTCTGCCCGCCCAACTTATTTCTGACCTGGACAGCTTCTCGAAGGGCAAGCCGGCCACGTTCGCTAACCGATACCCAGCGTTCGACTTCCTTGCCTCGACCGCCCTTGGTTCCCTCCCGGACATCGATCTGCCCACGTTCTCTTGCCTGGCGTTTCCAGTCGGCCAAGTTGGCAAGGACTGCCTCGCGGAGACGTATTCCGAAACTGCGGCATAACTGGACGATGACGGCTGCCCGGTGCAGGTTTTTCTGGCGCAAGAGGGCAACCAGGCGGTCAATATCTGCCCAGTCCATGCCATCCGGTACTCTGGTGCGCACAGTCTGCCGTTTCCCTACCCAGCTTGCCGGGGACTCGATCCGGATTGCCTTATCCTGGCGCAGGGCTTCCAGTGTGATATTGGCCGAGACGATCAGATTCTGCGCATAGCTGACAGCCAGAGTTTCGTCCTCGACCCGATCTACCAGGTCACCGGCATAACGTTCCAGCAGAATTTGATGGATGGCGCATGCATCGTTGATGCCATGGTTGGATCTTGCCCAACGACAGAATTGCCGCCAGCGTTGGGCGTGACTGGCCACCGTGCCGAAATGGCCACGGCCATAGATGTCCTTAAGGGCCTGGTGACCGGCCCAATCCATCTGCTTGCCGAAGCCGAAATTACGTTGTGTAGCGAACTTGCTCATTGATGTTCCTGTTCAGTTCCTAGGGTTGATCGATGACTGGACGCCGGCCACGGGAGGCGAGGATCGGAGTTGGGTGCTGATCAGACACACCCAGCGATCTTCCGGGGCCCAGTCGCACTCCGATCCCCGCCACCCGTTGGTGAGTGTTGAACCGGTGTCAGCCGGTCGCTGCGGAGTGCTGGTCGTCGATCACGACCGAGATGAGGCGTAACTACTTGGGGCAGGCCTCGTGCCCATTGACACATACACACCATCGCGGAAGGCTTGCGCCCGGCGGGAGGATGGTGGTCGGCATGGCGGCCGACGGTGCGGTGTGGAGTCTGTTTCACGCTGAGGCTCTCGTCGCGGGGATGGCAGATTGCCTGGCCTGCTGGCAGCCGAAATTCGGCGGCCCCCGTTGTCTTGAGCGTTGTGCGGGAGTTTTAGTGCTGGTTTTAGTGCCGTGGCAGGACGACTGCCGTAGCTGTCAAAGGCCCATGAATGCTGGGCATGTGAGATTTTTCTATCGCTTCCCGTCTCTTTGACGGCCAGGATGGAAAATAAAAACCGCCGAAGCGGTCATTGCCATGAAATGCAGGGACGAGCGAAACCGCTATCACTGCATGAATGGACGAGAACTCTCTTGAGCCCTGCAATCCGACGGTCGCCGATGTCGGCTGCCGTTGTCAAATGTGGCGAACCGGTTGCCCAGTTACGACACTCATCAATGCTGTTTGTTTTGCGTGGCCAGCTACCACTTTGGCCGTGAGGCATGACGCGTCACGGTTGATGGGGCGAACGATATCGAGCTGAAAATCGGGTGTCAAGCGGGGAGCGGCAGTTACATCTATCGCGCGAAGACAGGCAAGGTTGCTATTGAAATGACAAGGGCGACGAGGGACGAAATCCAGGGTGAATTATTTTTTGTTGGGCGTTGGCTGAGCGCAACGAGGTTGCCCCCGACATGAGCTGATTTTCAGGACTGCAAGTTGAACGCTCAGTCAATCAGGCCGTTTCTCGAACAAGAAACACTCAGGCAAGATTGCTGGCGCGATGAAATCGACATCTTTGGCAGACACGCCACAGGTGAAAAAGGTCTCGCGCCAGTTCCGTAGTACCTCGATCATCCGGTGAATTTCAGCGCGAGCTTCTTCATCCGATAATCCAAAACGCCCCGCCTGGGAAATCAGGTTGTAGATACTCGCCGTGCGACCATATCGACCGACAGTCAGTGCGAGATCGCGTCGCTCCTGACTAATGACGGGCGCCGGCACCAAGTCATAAGCTGGCGAAAGCCGCCACCCTTTCTGCCGGCGTAGCAAGGCATGGTTGCGCGGGTGATCGTCGTTATTTGTCACGGCGGCGTTGAAGACCATACGCCTGAACAATTCTGCGCAATCGACTTCCGGTTTGTCAGACCAGCGGCGCAGGTTGTCGGCCAACAGGGGATAAGACCAACGATCCCGTTCAAGATGACTATCTCCGCAATCCAGTACGGTCAGTCCGCTGACTAGGCCGAAACGCAGATAGCCTTGGTCAGTTCCGGTTTTGCAGTACTGGCGATCAAAGCGCTGAAGCATGAGAACATCGCTCTCGCCGACGGACTGCAGTCGTGCCTGCGTGACGTTCAGACCGCAACGGCGCGCAAGATCGAGCGTCGCAAATTCGACGCGCTGCAGATTGAAGCGGTCATCTTTTGCAGGAAACTTGCCGAGCCAAAGATTTTGCTCGTCCTCGATCGTGGCCTTGGGGCGAGCCCCGCCCATGCTGGTGCCGGGATCGAGTTGTTCGAGCAGATGCACGGCTACATGCTGACCCTCTTCGATTGCCTGTGTCGCGGCGATCAACTCTGGTAACTGGACCGTTCGGTTGTAATGCCGTTTTGGTGCAGGAGGCTCAACCTTCAGGCCAAAACTCAGGTAGCCGGCACCGTCCTGGGGACCGTGCAGCAGGTAGTCGATCTCATGCAGGTCGGCAGAACTGCGCTCAAGCTTATGTTCAATGACGCGCCGCCCCCAGGCATCCGGACCGGCATCTCGCACGGCGCCGGGAATACCCCTCAGTAGGGTGAACTCGAATACCTGATTGGCCAGCGGCAAGCGAAACGGATCAAGGGCGACCGCTTCCGACCGCTGCAGGTAGCGATCACCATAGCGGAACCGTCCCACTTGCGTACCGTCGGGCCTGGTCTCTACTCTGAGAAGCGCTGCCGGCACCGTCTCAAGAGATCCAGGCAACTGGATATAGACGTAGGCTTCGCGTTCAGAAGTCATAATCGTCGCGATCCTTTCTGGGTTTGCCGGCGCGTTTGGGGCGGTGGGACGCCTCAAGTGCCTTGCCATGCAGATCAGCGTCCGGATCGGCAACCCCTGCCATCGACTTGTCGATACCCAACGCCCATAGGACGGTAAAACAAACGCCGATGGCCGTGCCCGGTTTCCCCTTCTCAAGCGCGGTCAGGGTATTGCGGTTGATCCCCGCTTTACTGGCCAGGTCAGCGACCGACCAGCCACGCCGAAGCCGAGCAATACGGATGCGCGCCCCAAGCTGGGTGACCCATTCTGACGCCTCTATCGGCAGAACAAACTTGCTCATTTAACTAGGCACCGAATCAACTAACGCTGGCTATATTAGTCAATAGATTCATCTAGTGCAACATATATCAGGCAAATTATTAATCAATGCCTATTAAATTGGGCATCAATCAGCCATGCGGAATACCACCCATTACTTCAACCTCGCCACCGCCGGAGTAATCGGCGTCGCGCGACTGATCAACACCACCCAAATTCGACGAAGACAATAACGACCAATCGGTTTTTCGCCAAAAGCTGCTCCCACGAGCTGCCGCAACATCGACGATGAGAAGAGGTAATTACCCTTGAATAAGGGTAACAAAGAGGGTAATACCGCACCACCACGTCGCGGACCAACTTTCCCTGAATAGGGCGCAAGCATCCCTTAATTGGGGTTCATGATCCCCAATATGGGATCAGGCGGACAGACACCTCAGGCCAATTACGCTGCTTCACGTTCAAGTTTGACAGAACAACTTGCGATGGCGCGCAAAGGCATTTACCAGGGCCGGTGCTGGACTCGGCGGTGACAGTAGCGCATGGGCAATGCAGGCTTGGTCTTCCGGAGCCATGGCAGGAGTGCACTCGGGAGAACCTGCATTGCGGAATCTGGCGAGGGCCGCGAAGGGATTTCCTGGCTTGATTTTGGATTTCATCGCATGAATCATTCGGCTCATGCCGGCACGAAGACTGCCGGACTGATATTGAAGAATTTCGCCAGCTTGCCGGCTAGCGTCGCACTGATCTTGCGCTTGCCCGCGAGGATGGCCGACAGGTTGCTCTGCGGCACGACCTCGGCCAGATCGCCCTGTTTGAGTCCTCGCGTCTCGATGAGGTAGCGCAATACTTCCCTAGGCTCAGAGGCATCGATGGCGAAATGCTCTCTATCGTAGTCTTCCACCAGTTCGCTGACCAAGTCGAGCAGGCCGGACAAGGCATGATTCTCATCATCCCCGACGATATCGAGAAGGTTGTTCATCAGGGCGACGGTACGGTCGTATTCCTCATCGTTGCGAATCGGACGCAGATGCGCCACGCGGTCAAAAGCCATCCAGGTTTTCTGGAGTGCCTTGATATCGATATTTTCTGCAACTACCCCCATGATCACACCTTGCCTTTCCTGTAGAGCTTGCACCACTCATCGTATTCCCGATGCGTCATCACCCAGCGCACGAACATCTTGCCATCGCGGTAGCGAACTAGGACGATCACGCGAAAATTGTTGCCGGCGACATTGAACACTGTGTAGGGTGGCACATAATCTGCACTCCCGAAGCTGCATTTCAGATCGGCCAAGTCGGTAAATCGTGAATTCTCCGCAACGGTGTGCCAGTTCCGTAGAGGCTGCTCAGCCTCTGGATGCTTCTTCCAGAAATCTCGCAGCATCTTGAGCGAGATGATGTGCATAGCCGAAATATATCACTCTGATATAAACATTACAACCGGCGGCACATCAATGATCATTTCAATCTCGCTACTGCAACGGCGATTGCCGCCGCCCGACTGATCCCCCTGCCTCTGGCCCAGTCATCCAGCCGCTCCAGGACAGCCGGATCGATCGACACAGTAATGGCCAATTTCTTACCCACCCGCTTGGGAGACTTCCTGCCATCTGGTGCCTGGTCGATGAAATCGTCGATGTCGGCCTGCAGGGGCGATACATCAGGTTTCCGTAGTTTCGCCATCGGTTCACCGTCATCCTTCCGTCGTTTCGCCACTGATTTCACTGTTCGGCCATCCGAATACCGCAGCGGCCAGACAGCGGTATTCGTGGGCAGCTTTCTCGTCACGGCTCGGGTATTCGAGGATCGAACAGCCCAGGGCCGCGAGCATCGCAACGGCCTTTCTGCGAATCACCGGCGCATCGACATAGCCCACCCCGGGCGGCAGTGATCCGGCCGTCTCGGCATTATCCCTGCCGGTCGGATCGGCCATGCAGAGGAACACGGAGGCGGAGATATCTCGGGTGGCCCGTGCCTGGGCCAGCAGACCAGTCATGTCGTTCAGTGCCCAGAGATCGAACGATCTCGGCTGCAACGGAATCAGGACATGGTCAGCCAGCACCAGGGCGGCACGCAGGGCTGTGGAATCCCGGCCACCGGCATCGATGACAATGTCGGTATAGCGCTCCCTGGCCAAATTCACTTGCTGACGCAATGCCTGGCCATCGGGGTAATGGACGCAGGGAATCGTCGGTTCTACATCGCGGCCGGAAAAGGCAGCCATCAAGGTGCCCTGCCGGTCGCCATCGACAGCCAGCACATCACGACCGTGGAGCTTGCAGGCGATGGCCAGATTGAGGGCGGTGGTGGTCTTGCCGACGCCACCCTTGGTATTGAGGATTGCCAGAATCATGATGGTATTACTCCGTCATCTTGGGGTGGGTTTACCGTTGTTTCACCGTTGTCAGGATTTTTCCGGCGCGATGCCGATCTGCCAAAGGAACGGCTCAGGTTGCTCGCACGTTCCCTGGCGAATTCCCGATCGGCCACGGGTTGTGCTGCCTTGGCAGCTTTCTCGGCTTCCGCTTTCTGACGGCGCTCCTCGGCCTGTTGAAATACGCGCCAATCCTTCAGGCAGGAGTGGTCCTCCGCGCTGGGACCGCTTTCTTGAATACGTTTCCTGACACTGGCTCGCCAGGCCGAAGGATTCAAGATGACCTTGTTGGCCTTCATGGCCTGCCAGTAGGCTGCCTCAACCAACTCATCCGACTCATCCACCACCACCTGCTGTGGTATTGATGCTTTCGATCGTGGTTTTCTGGAGGAGGTAGGTGGTGGTGGTAAATACTTCTGATTCTGTATAGGTGGTATATCCCCCACTTCGCCACCGGTGGCAAAACCGCGAGAGGGTTCACCACCGATGGTTTTTGCCATCGGTGGTGATTGGGGGGATGGCGCCGATGCGTCGGTGATTGATTTCTCCCAGTAGATCTTGCCATCAGTCCGCCGCACACGCTCCTGTTTGTAGTACCCGGCAGTTTCGAGTTCACACCGAACCGATTTCCACATGGTCTCGGTCATGCCAAGCTTGCGCTGCATCTGCCGGATGTAGAGAATCCAGTTTGATGGACGACCGACGATCCATGCCATGACCGCACGCGCTTTCAGACTCATGCGGGTGTCTTCTAGAATATCGTCCGGTACAGGCGACCATGCGCGTCCCTTGATCAGGTTGATAAAGTCATTGCTCATGGCCACCTCCAGGCGACTGCGCCATCTTGCGGGGTCGGCCGGGGCCGCGCTTCGGCATGGCGGGTTGTACGGCGGGTTCTGGCACAGCCGAGTCATCAAGTCCCAGTCCGCGAAAAAGATCTGGAACCAGGACGCGGTAGTGGCCAGCAACCATGGTCAGTGGGAGAGGAAATGCATTGCGGTAGATCAGATTACGGGCGGTCTTCTTGGCACCTTCCAAGGTTCGGCTATAGCCGATTAGATACAACGCCTCGCCCGGGTGAATGGCCAGGCGACCGCGAAAGTCGATGATGTTCATTCTTGCCTCAACAAAAATGGGAAATAGGGATCCTGCCGATCGCCTCGTGAGGAGGGATCAGGAAGGTAGTGAAGGGAATACGAGGGGGGGCCTACACCGAATCGGCGAGGCGTCTCAGCGGCTTGGCGGCGAGGCGGTCAGGGGTATTCCGAAATGCGGCTGGTAACTGCGCAACGCGCTCAATGCCACGCACTTCCTGCAGGATGAGATCAGCTTGATCTTGATCTCGGCAGTTTGGCTGAACAATTGCGCATGCCAGATGCGGCTTACGACCTGCTGGGTATAGCCACATGCCAGCCGCCATGCATCATGAATCGCTTTGGCCCCAGCCTGCGCTCTGCCACGAAGACAGAGACCAAACGCAAAGCCAAACCACAGACTAACAAGTTCAGGACCCGCTCCAATCAGTACCAGCGCAATAGCGCTGATCGCAACGTAGCGCCATATCCTTGGCACTGATTGTCGATCAGTTGGCAATTTGCAGAAAAGCAGGGAAAGAACGTCCATAAACGGCAGTGTACAAAACTGATCTCACCTCCGATGGGCGATACGCGCACAAATCCGCCACATTTCAAAATTTTTTCGACTTAATTTCGTGATAAAGGCCTGTACCTGCCTTACCTTGCTTTAGAACTGCCATCTACACCCGCTTCGTCCTCTTCTTCGCTAGCTTGTCAGCCAACCGTTCGGCCTGCAGGTGTGTGTAACGCTCAAGCATTTGCAACGTCTTGTGGCCTGAGACAGCGGCAAGCTCAAGGACGTTGAAATCACCCCGTTCGGCAAGGCGACTCAAAGCTTCATGCCGGAGATCATGGAATGTGAAATCAGTAATCTTTGCCCTGTCGCAAGCTGCCGCAAACACACCGTAGAGAGTCATCCTGGCGCACGGAATCACCTTTCCACTGATCGATTTCGGTAGTCCCTCAAGAACTTTCAGCGCGGCAGGAGAAAGCGGCACGGCACGAGGTTTCTCGTTTTTGATCTCTGATTTTTTCGTCAGGTAGATCAACTTGCGCTTGGTATCGACCGATTTCCAAGTCAGGCCCAGTAACTCACCCTGCCGCATTGCCGTCTCGACAGCGAGCGTGACTGCCGGAACAAGCCATGGGTTTCGACTCTTTCGACACTCCGCTTCAAATTTCTTCCATTCATCCTCGCTCAAGCGGCGATCGCGCCCTTCGCTCTCTTTCGGCTTGCGGATTTTTTCGACAGGATTCCCGCGCGGAAGCGTTATGCCTTTTTCATTTTCTGCATAGCCGAGCAATTTGGACAGCATGTAAAGTTCTTTTCGAACCGTGCTTTCCCCGACCTTCCGCCTGTCTGTGCTGCCTTTGAGCCTGGAATCCCTGAAACTGGCAACGAGCTTTTGATCTACTGCAGCGATGCTGTAATCGCCGAAGAAATCATTCAAGCGATCCAGTTGAAAACGCCAGGCCTCCCTTTCATCCTCCCTGACACGGTAGTGCATGGGTGCGAAATCGGATTTGAAATCCTTGATCAAGTCACCAATCGTTGTACGCTCGGCCGTTGACGCAGAGACATACGTTCCGCGATCAATTTCAGCTTCGACTCGACGCGCCCATTCCTGCGCGAGGGTTTTGTTGGGAAATGTCTTGCTCTGGACTGGGTAGCCCCGCCGTCTCACGCGGGCCTGCACATACCCGCTTTCGCGCATTTGGAAGGTGGCCATTCGATTGGCTCCGAAAAATGAAGTGGCTCCGTTTTGTCTCCGAAACTCATTTTTGAATTATGCCACCACCACATAACACTTACCAATACTGGCTCTCACAGGAAATAAATGTCACGCCTGGAAAGCGTGTGTAGGGTAATCCCCTACCGCGGGTTCGAATCCCGCCTCCTCCGCCAAGAACTGTCAGCAAAGCGCCCTACAAGGGCGCTTTTTGTTGTTAACATGGTCTTCGTGGTGGTTGCTTGGACGAAATTGATTGGGTCGAGGCCCCGTAGACTCGTTGTCAAATATACGAGACTAACTCTATGGTAAAAAAACTGAATTTCACTGTTGATCTCGAAGGCGATATTTTTATTGCTCGTTGCTTAGAGTTAGACATTTCAACCGATGGCCTGACGAAGGAAGCGGCGATTGAAAACCTGCAGGACGCCTTGGATTGTTATTTTGCCAATCCGGATGCGCGACTCGAGATGCCGATCGTTGGAACCGACGATACCGACGGGTCGTTTTAGTTGATTGCTGACGCATTCTGACGGACCGCCAGCAAAGTTCTCGATTCGAAAGGTCCATAGCGGAAACTGGCAAGGAACTATTCGATCAAGCGCACAGATCTGGACATATCAAATCGTATGGAGTACGGCCTGCGTGTGCGATGGGTGCCAGTAGCAATCACAATAACTAGCGTTGAGTGACGGAAAAGGCTAGGCCTTCTATATTTTATTTCGGTGATACATGGCTGTAAAAAAGCACCCTCGGGTGCCTTTTTGTATGGATTTTGTCAGCCCCGAATCGAATCCGGTAGCTTGTCTTGAATCAGTTTTAGTAGAGGGGCGAATACTTTTGGTGTGCCGGCGACCAGATTGCCAGATTCCAGATAGGTTGCATCACCCCGCAAATCACTAACCAATCCGCCGGCTTCTGAGATTAGCAATGCGCCGGCGGCCATATCCCAAGGGGAGAGGCCGAATTCCCAAAAGCCATCGTAACGGCCACAGGCGACATATGCCAGGTCAAGTGAGGCTGCTCCTGGGCGGCGTTGGCCAGCAGTCTTCTGAGTGAGTTCCTTGAAGATCGCGATGTAGGTATCGATGTGATCGAACATACGGTAAGGGAAGCCAGTGCCGAGCAGAGCGTCCTGCAGTTTGGTTCGCTTGGATACGCGAATGCGCCGCTCATTGAGGAATGCGCCAGCGCCTTTGCTGGCGGTGAAAAGTTCGTTGCGATTGGGATCGAAAACAACTGCCTGCTCAATCGCCCCGGCTTTTGCCAATGCAATCGATACCGCGTACTGAGGGAGGCCGTGAATAAAATTGGTGGTTCCATCGAGTGGATCGATGATCCACTGATACTCGGACTCTTTGTCGCCATTGCCAGAGGAAGTTGTTCCGGACTCCTCTGCTAAAATGCCATACCCGGGATAGGCATCTAGCAGCGTTTCAATGATTGCAGCTTCCGCCGCCTTATCAACCTCGGTTACATAGTCGTTTGGCTGTTTGGTGGTGACCTTGAGCAAATCCAGGTCATTAGACGCGCGATTGATGATTTGGCCAGCACGACGCGCTGCCTTGATGGCGATATTCAGGGTTGGATGCATGAGCTTAAAGAGCTTTTACGGGGGCAAGGCCACCCGAGATCTATTTGAAAGATGGAATTTTACACCATGAACCCTGAAGTCCTGCTTTCGCGTATTCGAGTTGTTCTCTGCCGAACCAGCCATCCTGGCAATATAGGTGCGGCGGCAAGAGCAATGAAGACAATGGGTCTTTCAAAATTGTATCTTGTGGAGCCCAAAAAATTTCCAGATCAAGAGGCCGATATCCGCGCGACTGGCGCGGTTGACGTGCTGGAAAATGCTACGGTTACCTCCTCGCTCAAAGACGCACTTGTCGGTGCATCATATGTTGTCGCGCTCTCCGCCAGGCAACGTGACATAGGGCCGGTTATTGGCGCACCCCGCGAAACAGTCGCACGATTATTGATGGAAGCGGGTCAGGGTGACGTTGCCTTGGTTTTTGGCAACGAAACCGTAGGCTTGAGTAATGAAGAGATTCTGCATTGTCATGCCGCAGTGAGCATTCCCACTAACACCGAATTTAGTTCGCTAAACTTGGGTTCAGCCGTTCAAGTGCTCTGCTATGAATGTCGGATGGCAGCCTTTGATTCTCGGCCGCCGGCAATTGAGCAAGGCGTTACCCCGTTTTCTTCCCCGATGGCAACACACGATGAAGTCGAGGGCTTTTACGCCCATCTGGAGGCAGTAATGACCGATACGGGCTTCTTCAATCCAGAGCAGCCCGGACGTTTATTGCCAAAGCTACGCCGCCTATACGGTCGCGTGCGTCTCGAGAAAGATGAAATCAATATTTTGCGTGGCATATTGGCGTCGACGCAGGTAAACACCAGTCATGGCCGCAAGCGGTGATCGGGCTTTCAAGAAAAACTACTTCGCATCTCTAACGCTAGTGCGTCAATTTCCGGCCGAAGATGTCCATATTGCTCTTCAATTGACTTCAGTTCGGGGGGTAATTGATCTTGGTCCTGCATTAGCCATTCATAGTGCCCACCGCTGAGCATATTGGCGACGAATATAACGTCAGCCAAATTCCTGAGTGTTGTTGGGGTACTTCGCATGTGGTCATGGTCAATTGTCGCTTCGACAATTTCATCAGGTAGCCCCAACGCGTTTAGCAATGAAACGCCGATGCTTTCGTGCCATTGAACAATTAGATACTTGATGCTTTCCGGGCGATGGCGCAACTCCTCGTATTGCGTAGCGCGATAGAGCATGTAGAACGCGCCAAGGTCGTGTATTAAACCCGCCAGCATAGCCTCGTCAGCATTTTGACGGGTCATTTTCCGGGCGATGATATTGGCTGCGGCAGCACTTTTGATCGAATGTTCCCATAATGAATGGGTCATATCAGAAAACTCTGCCATTCCTTTGGCACGCATCAACTGAGTCATGACGATACTGAGAGCGGCGGTCCGTACGGCATTGAGACCAAGTCGCAAAATGGCAGATTTAAGGTCTACCAATTCGCGCCCCTCTGGATTGAATGCCACTGAATTGGCCAGGTGTAGCAACTTTGCAGAAATCAGCGGCTCAACTGAAACTGCGTGGGCGATATTCGCAATACTCTCTGCTGGATCGTGCAAAACTTTGCGTAGACGTAGAACCGCATCGAAATAGGTCGGAAAGACTACCTCACCGGAAAGCTCCTTGGCAATATCGGTCAGCATTTGGAAGCGTTGGCTCTTTAGCGCTTCACCTTTCTTGTCCTGATCGTTAACGATTTCTTTAGGTGTCATGGCAGCATTATCAAACAAAACCCCGCTTCGTGGGCGGGGTTTGATTTGCCTTTGCGGGCATTTGGTGGGTGCTGAGGGGTTCGAACCCCCGACATTCGCCTTGTAAGGGCGACGCTCTACCAACTGAGCTAAGCACCCAATAGCAAATTAATTGCAAGCATCCTTCAAGCCCTTGCCGGCGCGGAATTTCGGTGACTTGGCCGCCTTGATCTCCAATGTCTTGCCTGTGCGAGGGTTGCGACCCGTGCGAGCGGCTCGTTCACCAACGTAAAATGTACCGAAGCCAATCAGACTGACTGAGTCACCGGCATTAAGTGCGCTCTTGATTGAGTCAACCGCGGCATCCAGTGCTCTGCCAGCGGCAGCCTTTGAAATATCAGCTTGCGCAGCAATGGCGTCGATCAGGTCAGTCTTGTTCATTTACGTCCCCTAAAATCAATTTGAAGTGGTAAAAAGTTTGTGAGGACGAATTTATAGCTCTGCCGAAATCCTTGTGTCAAGCGGATTTACAGAGAGTTATCAGTGCGCGTATTCCTCGGAAAGGATGCCTGACATATTACGACAGCATCCTTTCCTTGAAAATCAATGAGTAAGCACAGTCTGCGCAGCAGACTCCGCAGCGGACTGAACGCCAGCGTCGGCAACTGCTGGCTCTGGAAGTGCTTCGGGCATGCGTTCCAGCGCGCGCTCCAAAACTTGATCAATCCATTTGACAGGAATGATTTCGATTTTGTTTTTAATGTTGTCTGGAATCTCGGTAAGGTCCTTGACGTTCTCTTCCGGGATCAGCGCCATCTTCAGTCCACCGCGAACTGCGGCAAGGAGCTTCTCCTTAAGGCCTCCAATTGGGAGAACCTCGCCGCGCAGCGTGATTTCACCCGTCATGCACACATCGCATCGAACCGGGATGCCCGTGTAGGACGAAACAAGCGCTGTAGTCATTGCACCACCTGCCGACGGCCCGTCCTTGGGTGTTGCGCCTTCAGGAACGTGGATATGGATATCCGTTTTCTCAAATGTTTCGTCCTTGATACCAAGGCGACGAGCACGGGCACGAACAACGGAGCGGGCTGCTTCGACTGATTCTTTCATGACATCACCCAACGATCCTGTGCGGATGATGTTGCCCTTTCCGGGCATGATGGCGCATTCGATTGTCAGCAACTCTCCACCAACCTCCGTCCATGCCAGACCAGTTACCTGACCAACCTGATTTTCTTTTTCGGCCATGCCGAAGCTGTAGCGACGTACGCCCAGGAATTTATCGAGGTTTCTGGCATTGACCGCAAGTTTCGTGTCGCGCTTCTTTAATACGAGGGTCTTGACGACCTTGCGACATATTTTGGAAATTTCGCGTTCCAGCGCACGAACACCAGCTTCACGCGTGTAGTAGCGGACGATGTCGCGAATAGCGCTGTCGGCCACGGCAATTTCTGTTTTCTTCAGGCCATTATTCTTGATCTGCTTGGGCAGCAGGTAGCGCATTGCAATATTGACCTTCTCATCCTCCGTGTAGCCAGACAAGCGTATGACTTCCATCCGGTCCAGCAAGGGGGCCGGGATGTTCAGCGTATTTGCCGTAGCGACGAACATGACGTCTGAGAGGTCGAAATCGACCTCTACATAATGGTCCTGGAAGGTATGGTTCTGTTCCGGATCGAGGACTTCAAGCAATGCAGATGAGGGGTCTCCCCGGAAATCCTGGCCAAGCTTGTCTACTTCATCCAAGAGGAAAAGCGGATTCCGCACGCCAACTTTGGTCAGGCTCTGCAGAATTTTTCCAGGCATGGAGCCTATATAGGTGCGACGGTGCCCACGGATTTCAGCTTCGTCACGAACCCCGCCCAAGGCCATGCGAACAAATTTTCGATTCGTCGCCTTGGCAATGGATTGGCCAAGCGAAGTCTTGCCCACACCAGGAGGGCCAACGAGACACAAAATAGGGGCCTTGACCTTGTCGACGCGCTGTTGAACGGCGAGATATTCAACGATACGTTCCTTGACCTTCTCCAGACCAAAATGGTCTGCGTCAAGGACTTTCTCGGCGGCATGCAGGTCCTTGTTGGTCCGTGTCTTCTTGCGCCAAGGCAAACCGATTAGTGTTTCGATGAAATTGCGGACAACGGTAGCTTCTGCGGACATAGGGGACATCAGGCGGAGCTTTTTCAGCTCCCCCTCTGCTTTGGCCTGTCCTTCCTTGCTCATACCGGCTGCTTTGATCTTTTTGTCCAGTTCTTCAAGATCGGCACCTTCTTCGCCTTCACCAAGTTCCTTCTGGATGGCTTTGACCTGTTCATTCAGGTAGTACTCGCGCTGGCTCTTTTCCATTTGCCGTTTGACGCGGCCACGGATGCGTTTTTCGACCTGAAGAATGTCAATTTCAGCTTCAAGCTGTGAAAGAAGTCGGTCGATTCGATCCCGAATGCTTTCCATCTCCAGCACTTCCTGCTTCTGCTCGAGTTTGAGCGGCAGGTGTGCAGCGATCGTGTCAGCCAAGCGACCAGCATCTTCGATACCGGCTATCGAGGAGAGGACTTCGGGTGGAATCTTTTTATTAAGTTTGACGAACTGGTCAAATTGAGCGACTACCGCTCGGCGCATTGCCTCGATTTCGTGGTCTTCGACACCGGGCTGCGGAATGGGCGAAGCGGTGGCCATAAATACCGAGGACTGCACCTCTATGGCTTCTACGCGGGCCCGTTGCGTGCCTTCAACCAGCACCTTGACCGTGCCGTCAGGCAGCTTGAGCATCTGCAGGATGTTTGCCATGCAGCCGATGCGATAGAGATCTTCCGGTTCGGGTTCATCCTTGGCGGCTGATTTTTGGGCAACGAGCAGAATGTTCTTGCCCGCTTCCATGGCCATTTCGAGCGCCTTGATGGACTTTGGCCGGCCGACAAATAACGGAATGACCATGTGCGGAAAGACGACGACGTCGCGCAGCGGCAGCAATGGTAGTTCTACGGATTCCGGGAGCGTGTTGGGGTTCGACATTACGATGCCTTTGAAATAGGTATATGCCCCCTACGTGGGGGCGGGGAACCGCAATTCAAGTACCGACTCAGTTCGAGCCGGAAACCTTTGGCTGATCGGCGTAAATAAGCAAGGGTGGAGTATCACCAGTGATCATGTTTTCATCGATCACTACTTTTTCGACATTCTCCATGCCCGGGAGTTCGTACATCGTGTCGAGTAATGCATGTTCAATGATCGACCGCAGGCCGCGAGCACCTGTCTTGCGAGCCAGTGCTTTCTTGGCGATGGCTGAAAGGGCGCCGGGACGGACTTCAAGTTCTACGTCTTCCATGCTGAACAGCTTCTGGTATTGCTTGATCAGCGCGTTCTTTGGTTCCGTCAGGATCTGGATCAAGGCTGGCTCTTCCAGTTCCTGCAGAGTGGCGACCACCGGCAGGCGACCAATCAACTCGGGGATAAGGCCAAACTTGATCAGATCTTCGGGCTCAGCGTCGAGCAGTACCTGGCCGACAGCCTTCTTGTCTTCCTTGCTCTTCACTTCAGCACCGAAACCTATGCCACCACGCTCAGAGCGATTGAGAATGATTTTCTCCAGGCCGGCAAATGCGCCACCGCAGATAAACAGGATATTGGTCGTGTCGACCTGAACAAAATCCTGATTTGGATGCTTGCGACCGCCCTGAGGCGGAATCGAAGCGACCGTGCCTTCGATTAGCTTGAGCAGAGCCTGCTGAACGCCTTCACCGGAAACGTCACGGGTGATCGACGGGTTGTCAGACTTGCGGGAAATCTTGTCGATTTCGTCGATATAGACGATGCCTTGCTGGGCTTTTTCGACATCGTAGTCGCACTTTTGCAGCAGTTTCTGGATGATGTTTTCGACGTCCTCACCGACATAACCGGCTTCAGTCAGCGTCGTTGCGTCGGCCATGACGAAAGGTACATTAAGCAGGCGAGCCAGTGTCTGGGCGAGCAATGTCTTGCCGGAACCTGTCGGGCCGACGAGCAGAATGTTGCTCTTGGCCAGTTCTACTTCGCCGGCATTCTTCGCGGTGTGACGCAGACGCTTGTAGTGATTGTAGACCGCCACGGCGAGAATGCGCTTGGCAACTTCCTGGCCGATGACATACTGGTCAAGAATCGAGCAGATCTCGCGCGGCGTCGGCAGGTCGGAGCGACCCGCCTTGGCGGCTTCTTCTGGGAGTTCGTCTCGGATGATGTCGTTGCAGAGTGAAATGCACTCGTCACAGATGAACACCGACGGACCGGCGATCAGTTTTTTTACTTCGTGCTGGCTCTTTCCGCAGAAGGAGCAGTAAAGAAGTTTTTCCGGGCTGCCTTTAGTCATCTGAGGTCTCCGTTCAAGCCGCGTCGCGGCGGGTCAGTACCTTGTCGATCAATCCGTATTCTGCTGCTTCGGCGGCCGAAAGGAAATTGTCACGGTCGGTGTCTTTTTCAATGCGCTCAAGCGGTTGACCGCTGTGCTCGGCCATGATTCGGTTCAGACGATCACGAATTGAAAGGATTTCTTTCGCGTGGATGGCGATATCCGATGCCTGACCCTGAAAGCCGCCCAGCGGCTGGTGGATCATCACGCGGGAATTCGGCAGGGCAAAACGCTTGCCCTTGGCGCCAGCGTTAAGCAGAAAGGCACCCATGGAGGCAGCCTGACCGATGCACAGCGTCGATACATCCGGCTTGATGAATTGCATGGTGTCGTAGACCGACATGCCGGCTGTCACTGATCCGCCCGGTGAGTTGATGTAGAAATAGATGTCCTTGTCCGGGTTTTCTGCTTCAAGGAACAGCAATTGAGCGACCACCAGGTTGGCGGTAACGTCGTTGACAGGGCCGACAAGAAAAATCACGCGCTCTTTGAGGAGGCGCGAATAGATGTCGTACGCGCGTTCGCCGCGGCCGCTCTGCTCCACCACCATGGGGACCATGCCGAGTGCCTGTGGATCCCAGTTGCTTGCGTTGTCGATATTCATGTCAGCCCTTGTGCGTTGCTTGTTGGTTACATTCAAGACGATTGTCGCTTTCGCGACAAGGTCCAGATTACTGCTTCTGACCCATCAATTCATCAAAAATTGCAGCCTTGTCGCTAACCTTGGCCTTGCTCAGCACCCAGGTGACCACATTGTTTTCGATGGCGACGCCTTCAACTTCCTGAAGGCGCTGCGGTTGAGCGTAATACCAGCGGATAACTTCTTCCGGATGCTCGTAGCTTTGGGCGGTTTCTTCAACCATGGCACGAACCTGCTCCGGTGTAGCCTGAAGTTTTTCCGTCTTGACAACTTCAGCAAGGATCAGGCCAAGGATGACACGGCGCTTGGCCTGGTCAGCAAACCATTCTGGCTGGATCGGCATATCCTTGATCTTCATGCCACGCTGTTCCATGTCCTGGCGGGCAGCTTGCATCAGACGCTGGATTTCCATGTCGACCAAGGAAGTCGGTACAGAGATCGGATTGGCCTTGATCAGTGCTTCCATGACCTGGTCCTTCAGCTTGCCTTCGATGCGACGCTTAACTTCTCTCTTAAGGTTGGCTTCGATTTCGCTGCGCATCTTGGTCACGTCGCCGTCGGCGATACCCATGCTTGTAGCGAATTCGGCGTCCAGGGCCGGCAAGACCGGGGCCTGCACCTGCTTGACGGTGACTTCGAATTGAACAGTCTGACCGGCCAGGTCTGCAGCGTGGTAGTCAGCTGGGAAGGTCAGGTCGAAAGTCTTGGAGTCGCCGGCACTGGCGCCTTCAACGGCATTTTCGAAATCCGGCAGCATCATGCCTTGACCGAGTACGAAGGGGTAATCGCTGGCCTGGCCGCCCTGGAACGGTACGCCATCCTTCTTGCCGAGGAAGTCGATGACAACACGGTCTTCCTTGGCAGCTGCACGGTTGGCATCGGAATAGCTGACGCGTTGCTTGCGCAGGATGTCCAGGGTCTTGTCGACTTCGGCATCCGTTACCTCGAGGACCGGGCGTTCGACTTCTGCGGTCGACAGATCGCCGGGGGTGAATTCCGGATATACCTCGAAAACAGCGGAGAATTCGATGTGGGTCGTGCTTTCGGTGGTTTTCGGTTCGATGCGCGGATAACCGGCGACACGCATCTGCTGGGCGGTCACGGTTTCTACGAAGACTCGATCGAGTTGTTCGGACAGCACTTCGTGACGCGCCTGGTCGCCATGCTGCTGCTTGACGATATTGAACGGCACTTTGCCCGGGCGGAAGCCAGGCACCTTCATGTTCTTGCCCATACGCTTCAGGCGCTGTTCCATTTCCTTCTCGACATCGGCGATGGCGATGGAGAGGTCGACGCGGCGTTCAAGTTCGTTAGCTTGTGCAGTGGTTGCTTCCATGAGAGTTCCTTGTGACTACAGAGCCGAAAAAATAAAGCTGACAATAATATCATGGGAGCCCCAATGCAGTGCGCTTCTACCTCGTGTCACGAATCTTTGTCATCGATGTATCTTTGCCTGTAGACAGAGTCTTCGGAACTTCGTACAATGCGCGCCTTCTTCAGCGGCGGCTGTAGCTCAGTTGGTAGAGTCCCGGATTGTGATTCCGGTTGTCGTGGGTTCGAGCCCCATCAGTCGCCCCAGAATTTAACCCCCGCACACCGCAAGGTCTGCGGGGGTTTTCACATTTGGAGTTGGCGTTAGATGACAAATTCCGTATTTTCCGGTCTTCAGCCGTCCATGGTGTGGAGACATTTCGCGACCCTGTGTGCCATTCCACGCGCTTCCAAGCATGAGGGCGCATTGCGTTCGGTTATTCTGCAATGGGCGACGGCCCAGGGGCTTGATACGTCGATCGATGCTGCGGGCAACCTGATCGTCCGGAAGCGGGCACGCCCGGGATGTGAGGGTTTTCCGGGTGTCGTGCTGCAGGCACATCTGGATATGGTATGCCAGAAGAATTCGGATAGCGCCCACGATTTTTCACGCGATCCTATCGTCCCGGAATGTCGCGATGGTTGGCTGGTGGCCGACAAGACGACGCTGGGCGCGGATAACGGCATCGGTGTCGCGCTTATTCTGGCAGCGCTTGAAGATCAGGATCTGGTGCACGGACCTTTGGAAGCCTTGCTGACCGTTGATGAAGAGGCCGGCATGGGTGGCGCCCATGGGCTGAAGGCAGGCATGCTTCAGGGCAGTTTGATGCTGAATCTGGACACTGAGGAATGGGGCGAGTTTTACCTCGGTTGTGCTGGCGGGCTGGATGTTAACGTCCAGCGAGACGGTATGGCCGAGGCCGTTCCCGCCGACTATCAGGTCTTCAGGATTGAATTGAGCGGCTTGCGGGGCGGGCATTCCGGGGTTGATATTCACGAAGAGCGGGGCAATGCGATCAAGTTGCTGGTGCGCGCGTTGCAGGAATTGAACATGGAGATGCCGCTGCGGCTTTCCGAACTGCAGGGCGGTTCGGCCCGAAATGCCTTGCCACGTGAGGCCTTTGCGATGGTTGCGGTGCCTGTGACGGCGGCGGGCCGCTTCCCTGCAATGCTGGCGGCTTGCGAAGCAAGATTGCGCGGTGAGTTGCAGTGGATTGATGAAGGGCTTCGCATGGTTGTTTCGCCCTCCCAGGGGTTGCAGGTAATGTCGTTGACCGAGCAGAAAATATGGCTGGCATCGCTCCATGCCGCGCCCCATGGCGTGCGCCGGATGAGTCGACAAGTGCCCGGCGTCGTTGAGACGTCCAACAATCTGGGCATGCTGAATCTGCACCCGAATGGGGGCGCATGCAATTTTATGGTGCGCTCGCTGCTCAGTAGCGGCAGTCTGGCGTTGGCCGATGAAATTGTCAGTTTATGGGCGTTGTCCGGGACCAGGGCAGAGAAGGAAGGCTTCTATCCTGGTTGGGCCCCGAATCCGGCGTCAGCCCTGCTCAAGTTGTGCGAGTCGGTCTATCGGCGAGAATTCGCAGCGGACTCCCGGGTTCAGGTCATTCACGCCGGGCTGGAGTGCGGCATTATTGGCGACAAATATCCGGGGATGGATATTGTTTCTTTCGGCCCGACCATTCGTGGGGCCCATGCACCGGGCGAGCGGGTGGATGTGGCTTCGGTCGACCGTTGCTGGCGCTTGTTGCGGGCCATTCTGCAGGAAATTCGCTAGCGGTGTGGCGGGAAAAGCGGCCAGGAAAAATTTCAATTTTGGCTGTTTTTTCCGGTTGACCGCGGAAGTCGGTTGCCGAAGCTTTCTGGCCGCAGAATAGCAGCTTATCGCCGCCGTATTGCCTCTCGGGGGGCCAGCCCGAGCTTGGTGGAGCGTTCCATCTTTTGCACAAAGGCGGGGAAATCGAGACCGAACTTGGCGCGCAGTTCCTTGGCGTAGTTGTGCAGCCAGCGCCAGCGCGGCTCGAAATGGCGTTCCTTGAAGGCGTAGAGGACGTGGTTGCCGTCGTCCGGCACTGAAATGACGATGACCTGGTCGTCAAAAACGTGCATGGCTTCGCCGATCAAGCCGGCGTAGGTTTCTTTTTCGCCGGCCAGGTTGATGACCAGCACACCGTTGCCCGACAGCTTGGCGAATGCGTTGTCGAAGAATTCGCGGTTGGCCAGGCTGGGGGCAAATCCGGTTTTGTCGAAGGCGTCGACGAGCAGGGCGTCGATGCCTTTTTCGGTGGTTTCGAGAAATTGCGCGCCGTCGGCTTCCAATACTTGGAGGCGTTCATCGTCGGGCGGCAGCAGGAAGGTATCGCGGAAGGCGATGACGTCGGGATCAAGTTCGACGGCCGTCAGTTGCGTGCCGGGCATCTTGTGATAGCAGAACTTGATCAGCGAACCGCCGCCAAGGCCAATCAGCACAATCCGCTTGGGGCGTGGCTGGAAGAGCAAAAAGGCCATCATTTTCTGCGTGTAGCGGATGGCCAGGTCGTTCGGCGCCTTGAGCGACATTTCGCTCTGCATCAGGCGGACGTTGAAATAGAGGTAGCGCGATTTGCCGTCGTCGATGACGAAAGGCTTGGGGTAGGTTTCGTCGAGCAACTGGGCGCGCAACTGGCCTTCCTTGGCCCAGGATGGCTCGTGCATGAGCACGGTGCCCGTTTCGACGTCGAACGGGCTGGGCATGTCGAACAGTGGGGTCAATCCGGCCGCTTAGTCGGGCAAGTCGGCGGCGTGCAGCAGGAAGACGAATTGGTCGCCGGCGGCAGTGTCGAGCCAAGTGAAGGGCAGCGTCGGGTAAGCGGCTTCGAGATCGTCGCGGTTGTGGCCAATTTCAACGATCAGGAGGCCGTTGTCAGTCAGGTGCTTCTTCGCCTCGCGCAGGATGATGCGCGTGAAATCGAGGCCGTCTTCGCCTGAGCCGAGGGCCAGTTCGGGCTCGTGCAGGTATTCCGGCGGTAGCGCGGCGACCGATTCGGCATTGACATAGGGCGGGTTGGAAATGATCAGGTCGAATTGTCGGCCTTGCAGGCTGGCAAAGGCATTCGAATGGATCAGCTCGACGCGCTCGGTCAGGTGGTAGTCGGCAACATTGCGCTCGGATACGGAAAGGGCACCTTCAGACAGGTCGACCGCGGCGACTTCGGCATTCGGGAAGGCGAGGGCGGTGAGGATGGCCAGGCAGCCAGAGCCGGTGCACAGATCAAGCGCTGACGCGATGCCCCACGGATCCTCGATCCATGGCGTCAGTTGTTCATCGAGCAGTTCGGCAATAAATGAGCGCGGCACGATGACGCGGTCGTCGACATAGAAACGATGCTCACCCAGCCAGGCTTCATTCGTCAAATAGGCGGCAGGCAGGCGTTCTTCGCAACGGCGGCGATAGATATCGAGCAGAGCCTCGCGTTCGTGCGGTAACAGATGCGCATCAAGAAAGGGTTCGAGGCGGTCGAGCGGTAGATGCAGGGTGTGCAGCGTCAGATAGACCGCTTCGTCCCAGGCATTGTCGCTGCCATGACCAAAGAACAGTTGGGCGGCATTGAAGCGGCTGACCGCATAGCGGAGATAGTCGCGAACGGTGGTCAGTTCGCCTTTGGCAGTCGGGTCGCTCATGCGGTCATCAGTTGTTCGAGGATGCGCCGGTAGATGGCGGACAGCGTCGGCAGCGCATCCACGGCAATGCACTCGTCGATCTTGTGGCTGGTGGCGTTGACCGGGCCGATTTCCAGCATCTGCTTGCAGATTTCAGCAATGAAGCGGCCATCGGACGTGCCGCCGGTAGTGGAAAGCTCAGTGTCTATCCCGCAGATATCGCGGATCGCGGTTGTGGCAGCGTCAGCCAGCGGGCCACGACCGGTCAGGAAGGGACGGGCGCTGAGGGTCCATTTGATGTCGTAATCCAGGCTGTGTTTGTCGAGAATGGAAAGCAGGCGCTGTTGCAGGCTTTCCGGTGTGCTGGCCGTGGAAAATCGAAAATTGAACTTGATTTCCAGTTGACCGGGAATCACGTTGGTGGCGCCGGTGCCACCGTGGATATTGGAAATCTGCCAGGTGGTTGGCTGGTAGTACTCGTTGCCCTGATCCCATGCCGTGGCGGCCAGTTCGGCCAGGGCCGGGGCGGCTTCGTGGATCGGGTTACGGCCTTTTTCCGGGTAGGCGATGTGACACTGAATGCCCTTGACCGTCAGGTTGCCGGAGAGCGAACCGCGGCGGCCGTTTTTGATCATGTCGCCCAGCGTATCAACTGAGGTCGGCTCCCCGATAATGCAGAAATCGAGCATCTCGCCGCGTGCCTTGAGGTCTTCGACAACGATGACGGTGCCGTCGGTGGCATCGCCTTCTTCATCGGAGGTGAGCAGGAAGGCCAGCGATCCGGGATGGTTCGGGTTGGCAGCAATGAAGGTTTCGACCGCGGTGACCGCCGCAGCAATAGAGGATTTCATGTCGGCGGCGCCGCGGCCATAGAGCATGCCATCCCGGACTTCCGGGGCAAAGGGCGGCGAGGTCCATTTTTCGAGCGGGCCGGTCGGTACAACATCGGTGTGGCCGGCGAAAACGAAGAGCGGTGCGCTAGTGCCGCGACGCGCCCACAAATTGGTCACGCCGTTGCGGTTGATGAATTCGATGGAGAAACCCAGTGGCTTCAGGCGTTCGAGCAGAATGTCCATGCAGCCACCGTCTTCCGGCGTGACGGAGTGGCAGGACATGATCTGCCGGGCAAGTTCAAACGTAGGGTCGGACATCAGTGCGTTTCTTCGTCGTTGTCAGCCAGGCTGAGGGTGAATTCCTTGAACGACGTGCCGCCTTCGCTGGTGCTGTCGAATTCGAGCGTCACATCGGACTTCCGGTCTTCCTTGCCGGTGGTGCTGCCGAATTCGGAATTGTTGATCAGCCAGGATAGATTGGTCGGTGAGTCGGCATTGGCCAGCGCTTCGTCGATGGTGATGGTGCCGGCGCTGTACAGATTGAAGAGGTCCTGCTCGAAGGTTTGCGATCCCGGCGCCAGCGTTTGTTCCATGGCGTCCTTGATACCCTGGACTTCACCACGCTCGATCAGCTCACTGATATGGCGGGTGTTGAGCATGATTTCGCTGGTCGGGATGCGCTTGCCATCCGGCTTCTTGACCAGACGTTGCGAGACGACTGCGCGCAAGGCGACCGAAAGATCGAGAAAGAGCGCTGGTCGGTTTTCCAGCGGGAAGAAACTGATGATGCGGTTCAAGGCGTGGTACGAGTTGTTGGCATGCAGCGTGGCCAGGCACAGGTGGCCGGTCTGCGCGTAGGCGATGGCGGCCTGCATGGTTTCCTTGTCGCGGATTTCGCCGATCAGGATGCAGTCCGGGGCCTGGCGCATGGCGTTCTTGAGCGCTGATTGCCAGTCCTGGGTATCCATGCCGATTTCGCGCTGATTGACGATGGACTTCTTGTGCTTGAACAGGAACTCGATCGGGTCTTCGACCGTCAGGATGTGGCCCGAACGGTTGGCATTGCGGTGATCGAGCATCGAGGCAATGGTCGTCGACTTGCCGGAACCGGTGGCGCCAACGATCAGGATCAGGCCGCGCTTTTCCATGATCAGTTCGCCGAGGATGTTCGGCAGGCCGAGATCGCCCAGGGCAGGAATATTGCCCAGGATGAAGCGGATCACGATGCTGGTCGAACCGCGCTGGCGGAAGATATTGACGCGGAAGTTGCCGACATTGGGCACCCCGAAGGAAAGGTTCATTTCCCAACTGGCTTCGAAGGTCTTGATCTGATCCGGCGACATCAGTTCGTAGGCAATCTTCTCGATCATGTCCGGCAGCATGACCTGCTGGTTGACCGGGATGGTGTTGCCCTGGATCTTGATGTGGATGGGCGCACCTGCAGAAATGAAAATATCCGAGGCCTGCTTTTCGGCCATCAACTGGAACAGTTTGTCGAGAATCATGACAAGACCTTCGTGGGGTAAATTGACTTACGGACGCAGCAACTCGTTGATGCTGGTCTTCGAGCGGGTTTGCGCGTCGACCTTCTTGACGATGATAGCCGCATACAGGCTATAGGCGCCACCGGCTTTCGGCAAGGTGCCGCTGATCACGACCGAGCCCGGCGGGACGCGACCATAGGTGACTTCGCCTGTTTCGCGGTCATAGATCGGGGTGCTTTGGCCGATGTACACGCCCATCGACAGCACCGAGTTCTCACCGATGATGACGCCTTCGACGACTTCCGAACGGGCGCCGATAAAGCAGTTGTCTTCGATGATGGTCGGGTTGGCCTGCAGCGGCTCCAGGACGCCGCCAATGCCGACGCCGCCGGAGAGGTGCACGTTCTTGCCGATCTGGGCGCAGGAACCGACGGTGACCCAGGTGTCGACCATGGTGGCTTCATCGACGTAGGCGCCAATGTTGACGAAGGACGGCATCAGCACGGCATTCTTGGCAACGTAGGAACCCTTGCGGACGATAGTGCCCGGTACGACGCGGAAGCCGCCCTGACGAAACTGCTCTTCGGTCCAGCCCTGGAATTTGGTGTCGACCTTGTCGTAGAAACGAACGTCACCACCATCCTGAACGCGGTTGTCGCGGATACGGAAGGACAGCAGCACGGCCTTCTTGATCCACTGATGGGTGAACCAGTCGCCATCGATCTTTTCAGCGACACGCAGCTTGCCGGCGTCGAGGTCGCCAATCACCGATTCGATGAGGGCGATGGTGTCAGCCGGGGATTGCGGGGACAGTTCGGTGCGGCGTTCCCAGAGTTCTTCGATGGTGGCTTGCAGGGGATGCGTCATGAGGGTTCTCTCTGTTTAAAGTTGTTGGGCAAATTGACGAATACGCTGGGTGGCGTCGAGGCATTCGGCCAGCGAGGCAACCAGCGCAATGCGAATAAAGTTGGCGCCTGGATTGATGCCGCGGACTTCGCGGGCCAGGAAGCTGCCGGGCAGGGCGACGACATTATAGTGTTCGAGCAGACCACGGGCGAACTCGGTATCGGCGATGGGCGTTTTCGCCCAGAGGTAGAAGCTGGCGTCCGGCATGGCGGTACCCAGCACTTCGCCGATCAGCGGTGTGCAGGCAGCAAACTTCTCGCGGTACTGGTTACGGTTGTCGAGTACGTGCGCTTCGTCGTTCCAGGCTGCGATGGAAGCGGTCTGAACTGGTGGCGCCATGGCACAGCCGTGATAGGTACGGTAGAGCAGAAATTTCTTCAGAATCTTTTCGTCGCCGGCGACAAAACCGGAACGCATGCCCGGCACGTTGGAGCGCTTGGACAGGCTGGAGAACATGACAACGCGCTCATTCGAGCGGCCGAGCAGCTTGGCGGCCTGCAGACCGCCGATCGGCGGGTTGGCTTCGTCAAAGTAGATTTCCGAATAGCACTCGTCAGAGGCAACGATGAAGCCGTATTTGTCGGAGAGGTCGAACAGCGTTTTCCAGTCGGCCAGCGAAAGCACCTTGCCGGTCGGATTGCCCGGCGAGCAGACATAGAACAGTTGAACCCGCGCCCATTCTTCTTCGCTCAGGCTGGCGTAGTCGAAGGCAAAGTCGTTGTCCGGCAGGTTGTTCAGGAAGCGTGGTTCGGCGCCAGCCAGGTAGGCCGCGCCTTCGTAGATCTGGTAAAACGGGTTGGGGCTGACGACCAGCGGCACGTGGCCGCGGCTCGGGTCGATGACGGTCTGCGCGAAGGAGAACAGCGCCTCGCGGGAGCCATTGACCGGCAGGATCTCGGTTTCCGGATTCAGTGCCAGAGCGTAGCGGCGCTGGCACCAGGCGGCGATGGCTTGACGCAGCGCCGGGACGCCTTGCGTCGTCGGGTAATTGGCCAGACCTTTTAATCCATTCGCCAGCGCTTCCATGATGAAAGCCGGTGTGGCGTGTTGCGGTTCGCCGATGGAGAGCTTGATCTCGTTGTATTGCGGGTTCGGGGTGACGCCGGCGAACAGGGCGCGCAGCTTTTCGAAGGGGTAGGGCTGGAGTTGGGCGAGGTGTGGATTCACGTCGGGCGTCGAATGGGTGTAAAAAGCGGATTATCCCTGAAAACCGTTTCGCTGCCTCGTGAACAAACGCCCAATTTTCCTGTTGATCATCCTGTCTGCCCCCCTTGCCGGCTGTTCCATCGGTTATCAGGCGCGCGGTAGCCTGAGCGACGTGCCGGGCGACCTGGTGGGCAAGGCGTTTCCAGGGAGTGCCACGGGCGGGGGCCGGTTTGCGCTGGCCGATCATGAGGGACGTCTGCACTGTGATGGACGATTGGCGCCACCCGATATATCGCCGGTTCCGGGTAGTTGCGACGGCGAGGCAGGGAGAGGGCTGGTTCGCTGCAGCGACGGTCGGGAAATTCCGGTGCGCTGGACAGCGATTACCTGCCGTTCGTTCGAAGGGCGTGGTGAGGACAAATTTGGAAATCGGCTGATTTTTCGGGTTGACCGCAAGATATAGCCGTGGCGGACAGGCAATGATCAGCCCACGGCACGCACAGGCTAGCGGGTGCCCTGATTGTCGGCGGTCCCCGGGTGATCGAGCGCCGCACTCAGCGGTGTAATGACGGCCTCGACTTCTCTGGCGTAATCAGCTGCGCCACTCAGGATGTCGCCTGTAATCGGTGGTGGGAACAGGGTGGCTGCGATGGCGGCGGGGTCCGCGTTGTCCAGCGCCGTGTCCAGGGCGTTCGCGACCTTGTGTTCCGGATGCCGTTGCCAATGGATTTGCCAATAATGGCCCAGCGGTTCGCATAATTCCTTGGCGGCGGTTCGGTCGATGCTGGCGAGGCGGGCAGCCTGTTCGGCAATGCGTCCCGTGATTTCCTGATAGAAGGCCATGGTGTAGGTGTCGGCCGGTTCGGGAATCGCCTGAAAGGCGTAGGCATAATACGTGGCGCGGATGTAGTGACGGCTAGCGTCCGCAAGCTGCTGCCCGGCGATGGCCAGGTCACCCAGCAGTCGATAGTTGTTGGCGAGCAGTTCGGCGTCGCGTTCAGCCAGCGGGGCATCTTCGCCGCCGGCGGCACAGCCGGCTTCCGACAGCGAACGCCGGGCATACGCCGCCGAGTCGGCGAGGGAATGTTGCTCGAGCAGGTATTGGGCGACGTAGAAGCAGAGCCAGGCCGCGACCCAGAGGTCGCCATCGAGATGAAAAATGTCGTAGGCTGAGGCGTAGCGCTTGAGGGCGCCTTCGTGATTATTCTGTTGAAAAACTCGATGAGGTAGCCGATGTCGTTGGCCGAAAGTCTTGTGAGTGAAGAAATCGAGGTTTAAACAGAGTGAAATCGCGGGTTAAAGGTGTGTTTTCTCGTCCATTCATGCCAT